>Ga0209064_1000029_pt1 | contig 295409 bp, 284 predicted proteins | sample Inofromicrocosms_FD_187498 | JGI IMG/M metagenome (GOLD analysis project Ga0209064, IMG submission 187498) | Mouse cecum microbial communities from Vienna, Austria - Inoculum for glucosamine and mucus D2O microcosms (SPAdes) (version 2) | ecosystem: Host-associated > Mammals > Digestive system... | reverse complement strand
ATTATTTTTATATAAATTTGCTGCAAAATCAGACATAGTATAAACTTGAATGCTTTTAAAGCCTTTAAATTGATATAAAATAAAAGGAATAATAAGCAGTGCAAAAATAATCCCCAAAACAGGCGTAAATAGAGTTTTGAGGCTAAATAGCAAACTGTTTTTTTTATCATTTTTTAAATTTGTCATCATAACTGAAAACAGCATCAAAATGCCTATTCCAGCCCCCCATAGCATAATTTGGATTGCTCCAAGATACGGGGCATTCAACAGAAAATAAAAACCCGAAAACCCCCAAAATAGAAGGATTGCTCCTGCTATAGAATTTATTGTGCTTTTTTGAAACAGGCAAAAAGCCGCACAGAGTGTACAAATGAGTATTAAAATATAGAAAATTATTGTGTTTAAAACTTCCATTTTATCCCTTTGGTTTTTTAAATTTCTTCTTCCGTTACAAACGCCGGTATATCTGTATTTTCAGAGTTTTGATTATCTGAAGACAGCATCTCTTGTGCTTTTTGAATGTTTTCTTGCGAAATTTCAGACTCTGCCTGCGTCTCGGTTTCTTTTTGCGCCTTAATTTCAGATATTTTTTTACAATCTAATATTAAATCTTTTTTATCATTTGTTGCAAGTTCGTATTGTTTCGTTATATTTAAGGCTCCTGTCGGGCAATTATAAGCGCAGTTTCCGCAAAATATACACCTTGAAACATCAATTACTGTAAGCTTTTTTATTCCATTTTCGTTCTCTTTAATTTTGAGGACATCCATCGCAGGGCAAATTTTGGTGCAAAGCCCGCAGCCAATACACTTTTCATAGTTGAGTTCAAGCATTCCTCTGAATTTATCAGGGATTTCAGGTTTTTGTTCAGGATAAGACAGGGTTACTCTTTTTTTAAATGCTTGGCAAAAAACTGTCAATATGCTCTTAAATATTGATATTGCGCCTTTTGTAAATTCTATAATCATATTAAAATCATTATTTTTCATCTATTTTGCACCCATAAAATATTGAATCAAAACTGCAATGTTAAGATTTATTAATGATAATGGAAGCAGAATTTTGTATGAAAACTCTAAAACCCTGTCATATCTTAATCTTGGCAGCGCTGCTCTTATTAAAAATATAAAGAAAATTATAAAGAATGTTTTAAGAATTAACCAAAAAATCTGCTCAATAAATATTAGCGATTCGGGTAAAACATAAGTGCCAAACGGACTTAGATAACCTCCAAAAAACAGGCATACAAAAAGTACTGAAATTAAAAACAGAAGCAAATATTCGCTAAAGAAAAACAGTGCAAACTTTATGCCTGAATATTCGGTGGCATAGCCTGCTACAAGCTCACTTTCGGCTTCCGATAAATCAAACGGCGTACGGTTCAAAAGTGCCAAGGCTGAGATAAAAAATACAATGCAGCCGATAATCTGCGGTATAAAATGCCAGCCAAAGAGCCCCAAATTGCTGCTTTGAGACTGAATTATGTCATTTATATTTAAGCTTCCTGTCATAAAAGTGATGGCTAAAATACTTACCCCTATTGGGATTTCAAAGCTTACAGCCTGGATTATTGACCTTGCAGCGCCTATGAGCCCGTATTTATTATTGCTTGAAAAACCGGCTAAAAATACTCCTATTACAGGGATTGAAGCTAATGCCATAAGCAAGATAATTGATGGTTCAATATTTGACTGTATATAAAAATTATTAAAGGGTAACAGGCAAAAAGCAGTGACAACAGGGCATAGGACTATAAAGGGCGCCATAAAAAAGAAAACTTTTTTTCTGGTTTTTGGGGCGCAATCCTCTTTTAAAAGCAGTTTTATAGCATCTGCAAAGGTTTGTAAAATACCTTCATACCCCACGCGGTTTGGACCAAATCTTAGCGTAAATAGCGCCAGAATGCGTCTTTCAAGGTATACGAGAAGTAAAACCATAATAGTGGCAAATATTATAGTAATTATGAAGCAAATTAGCGGATACGCAGCTGCTATAATAGTTTGAGCAATATCTGAAATTGCATTATCGTCGTTATTGAATAATTTAATATATGCACTAAAAACCGCGTCGTTATTCTTTATAAGGCTGTTAATCATCTGTCTGCCTCCGGTAAAACTATATCAAGGCTGCCGTAAATTGCCATTAAATCAGCTATGGTGTTGCCTATAGCAAGCTTTTCAAGAACTTGTACGGCATAAAACGAAGGTGTGCGCCATTTTACACGTTTCGGCTTCTCGCTTCCATCTGTTATTAAATGGCACATAACAAGCCCTCTTACGCTCTCTGTATAGCTTACAGCCTTTCCTGCTTTTGGTTTTATGTTGATTTGATTTAATTCAAGAGCAACCTTTCCTTCCTGATGGCTTAAAAGCCAGTCTGTACACTGATTTACAAGGTCGAGTGAAATTTTTATTTCATCAATTCTTAATTTGTATCTGGAATAGCAATCGCCCTCAAATGCCGTGGGGACAGTAAAATCAAGCTCATCGTAAATAAGATAAGGTTTTTCTTTTCTAAAATCAAGAGAAAGCCCGCTTGCTCTTAAATTTACCCCTGTAATTGCGTAAGGAAGGGCAATTTCAGATGTTAAAATCCCTAAACCCTTTGTCCTATCCAGAAAAATAGGGTTTTCTGTAATCATATTTTCTAAGACTTTAAACTTTTGATTAAAATTTTGTGTAAAATCTAAAATATCATTTAATATATTATTTGAAATTTTATCTCTTACGCCGCCGAAAATATAGTAATTATGCATCATTCGGGCACCTGTAATTTTTTCAAAAATATTCAAAATCTCATTTCTTAAATTAAAAGCGTAAAAAACCGCGCCCTGGTTGCCTAAATCCATTAAAAAACACCCTAACCACAAGAGATGAGAGGATACCCGGTTTAGTTCCATAGTTAAAACCCTAATATATTGGGCATTTTTAGGAATTTCAATCTCTAAAAGTTCCTCTACAGCTGATAAATAGGCTTGTGAATAGAAAAATCCCGCAAGATAATCCACCCTGTCCACCATAGGTAAATATTGGGCAAAAAGCCTGTCTTGTGCTGCTTTTTCAAGCCCTCTGTGCAGATATCCAAGGTACGGAGTGCATTTTGTAATTTTTTCCCCGTCTAATTCTACTGAAAGTCTTAATACACCGTGGGTTGAGGGGTGCTGTGGACCTATATTTACTGTCATTTTGTTTCTTGCAAGTTCCTTCATTTATCCCTCTATTCCTTGCTTTCAGCTTCTATATTTGCCTTAAAATCGCAATTTGAGGCGTTTTCATAGTCATTTCTTAAAGGATGACCTTCAAAATTTTCATCAAGAAAAATTCTTTTTAAGTTTGGGTGATTTTTAAATTTTATGCCAAAAAGGTCATAAATCTCGCGTTCATCATAGTTTGCGCTTTTATAAAGCGTTGAAACGCTTGGTGCTTCATTGTTTATGGTGGTTTCAAATTCCTTAAACTCTTTATTTACAGGGTTATACAGCGTATAGTGCAGTTTAAATTCATCTTTACCTTCCGCATTTGGGCTTAAGTCTTCCGCCATAAGGGATATAAGCGAAACAAAACCGTTTCTTTTGAACTTGCTTAACGTTTGAAATATTTCCATAGATTCTGTTTTCATGGTTTATCCACCCCAAAATACTCTATTTTTAAACCTTCAACATCTTCTGTATCATCTAAAAGCTTGTTGTAGCGTGTCATTAAGTCTTCTTTTCTTTCCGGGATTGATTCGGTTTTTATTTTATTTTTTAATTTTATAAGTGCATCAATTAAGGCTTCAGGCTTGGGGGGACAGCCCGGCAGGTATATGTCAACGGGTATAATGCTGTCTATGCCTTGAATTACACTGTATGAGTCGCAAAACATTCCGCCCGATGCCGCACAAGCACCCATTGCTATGACATATTTGGGTTCCGGCATTTGGAGATAGAGTTTTTTCAAGACTGGCGCCATTTTTGCGGTAATTGTACCTGCGCAAATCAATAAATCCGCTTGTCTTGGAGAACTTCTAAAAACTTCCGAGCCGAATCTTGCAAGGTCATAATCAGCAAAGGCGGCGTGCATCATCTCTATTCCGCAGCATGACGTTGCAAAAGTCAACGGCCACAAGCTGTTTGCTTTGCCAAAATTTAGAAAATGGTCGATACTGCTTACTATAACGTTCATTTATCCTCTTAATTAAAATTTTAAAAAATTTGATTTTATACTAAAGATTAAAGTTAGAATTAAAATTAGAATAAAAATCATAATTTCTATAACATAAAAAATGTCTAAAACCCCTTTCATATAAGCAAAAGGGAACATTAAAACACATTCTGCTTCAAATAATAAAAAACATATTATATATGTAAAAAAATTAATTTGAAAGCAGATATCCGCATCTTCTGAAATCTCTGTACCGCACTCGTAGGTTGAGTTTAAGGCGTTATTTTTTGTTTTATATCTTAAAATCCAGCTTAAAAAATAAGCAAGAAGCCCGAAAATCGTTGAAAAAACTATAAAACCGAAAAATACCAGAAAATCCATTGTCCGCAGGCGTTTTAGCGCCTTCTCTCCCATTTGTGCTTAAAAGTCTATATATAATTTATAGCAATTATTTCAAATTTTGTAAATTAAATATTAATATTAATTAAAGAGTGTTATAATTTTATGGTAATTGAAATTGAACCAAATTTTTATGAGGATTTTATGAGAGCTTCAAAACTTTTTATACAGACACTGCGCGACTTTCCAAACGATGCAGAGGCTATGAGCCACAAATTGCTTGTAAGGGCGGGTTTTATAAAGAAATTAGCCAACGGTATTTATACCTATATGCCTTTAATGAAGCGGGTTTTAGATAAAGTTTCAAAAATCACAAGGGAAGAGATGAACGCTGCCGGGGCACAGGAATTATTAATGCCTTTTGTCCAGCCTGCCGAATTATGGCAAAAATCAGGCAGATGGCAGGTTTATGGCAAAGAATTGATGAGGATGAAAGACAGGCACGATAATGAAATGTGCCTGGCGCCTACCCATGAAGAGGTTGTAACCTCTGTTGCAGATGGGATTTTGGCTTCTTATAAACAATTGCCAGTAAATTTATATCATATTCAATTAAAATTTAGGGATGAAATCCGCCCCAGGTTTGGACTTTTAAGGGGCAGAGAGTTTATAATGAAGGATGCGTACAGCTTTCACACCTCCGAAGAATCACTGGATGAAGAATACCAAAATATGGCGGAAGCTTATAAAAAAATATTTAAACGCTGCGGGCTTGAAACCCGTATGGTGCAATCGGATTCAGGAGCTATTGGCGGTTCTGTAAGCCATGAGTTTATGGTTTTAGTGGATACTGCTGTTGGGGAAGATGATGTATTTTATTGCGAAAAGTGCGGCTATAGCGCTAATTCTAACCATGCCATATCAAAATTAAATGAAACTGAAACAGACGGTGGATTTAAAGAACTTAAAACAGTTGATACGCCTAATGTTAAGACAATTGAAGATTTGGCAAAATTCTTTAATATTAAAGAAAACTGCATTTTAAAAGCAGTTTTATATATTGCAAGCTTTGCTGATGAAGAAACCCCGGATAAGCCTGTGCTTGTAATGATTCGCGGGGATAAAGAGGTTGAAGAAACAAAATTATCAAATGCGGTTGGTGCTCTTGAAGTGCGCAAAGCCGTTGATGAAGAGGTGGTTGAGGCATTAGGCTGTGAGCCCGGGTATTTAAGCTTTTTAGGTGCAGCGGATAAAAATGTTGAAATTTTATTTGATGAAACTGCACGCGGTATGAATAATTTTGTAATCGGTGCAAATGAGCCTCATAAGCATATTACAGGGTATAATTTTTCTGATATTACAGAAAAAGATGTTAAAGAAGTAAAATTTTTTGATATTTCTCTTGTAAAGGCTGGAGAAGGTTGTCCTGACTGCGGTGCGCCGTTAAAGATTACAAGAGGGATTGAGGTTGGAAACATATTTAAACTTGGTACAAAATATTCAAAACCAATGAATGCCCTTTATACCGATGAAAATGGCAAAACGCACCCTTATATTATGGGCTGCTACGGTATCGGGATTTCAAGAACAGCTGCTGCAGCGGTTGAAAGATACCATGATGAGTTTGGAATTATTTGGCCGCTTGAGATTGCGCCATATCATGCGGTTGTTGTGCCTGTAAATACTAATGATGAAGCTCAGGTGAAATTAGCGGAAGAAATTTATGAAAAGCTTAAAAAGGCAGGTATAGAGGTTGTTTTAGATGACAGAGCTGATAGAGCCGGGGTTAAATTTAAGGATGCTGATTTAATTGGTTATCCTTTCCGTATAACGGTTGGAAAGACAATCGCAGAGGGGCTTGTAGAATTTAAAAAACGTGATGAAAAAGATGTTTTAAAGCTGAGCCCTGATGAAGCTGTAAATCTAGTTGTAGAACAGGTTAGCGCTGCAAAATAACGCTGCAGTGCCTTTAAATACACGGTTTTACTCTATAATCCAATTAATAAGAGGTTTTAAAAATTGCTAAATTCAGAATTAAAAATTTCAATATGCCACCTTTATCCTGATTTATTGAATATTTATGGGGATATGGGGAATATTTTGGCGCTAAAAAACAGACTTGAATGGCGCGATATTGAAGTTGAAATAACTGAAGTGAAAACCGGCGAGCGGGTAAATTATAAAAAACACGATATTTATTTTATAGGCGGAGGACAAGACCAGCAGCAGATTATGGCATCTTTAGAATTGCAAAAAAATAAGGATGCGATTTTTAAGGCTGCACTTGATAATAATGCTGTTTTTCTTGCAATTTGCGGCGGGTATCAGCTTTTTGGGCATTATTACCAGCCTTTTAACGCTGATAAATTAAGCGGTATAGGGCTTTTGGATGTTTATACGGTTGCGGGTGAAAACAGGTTTATCGGGAATGTGACTGCAACTGCTAAATTTTTGAAGAAAAAGACTATTGTTGGTTTTGAGAATCATTCAGGACTTACATATTTAAATGCTGAAGCTGAACCATTTATGAAAGTTAAAATCGGGAATGGCAACAATGGCAAGGATAAAAGTGAGGGGGCAAGAAACAGAAATGTTTTTGGCACTTATTTACATGGACCGCTTTTACCTAAAAATCCTGAATTGTGTGATTATTTAATATCTTTAGCTTTGAAGAAAAAATATGATTGCGATATTCCTTTATTAAAATTGAATGATGACATAGAGCTTTTTGTGCATAAGGACAGGGTTAAGGCTAAGTATTAAGATTGTCTAATGTTAATGGAAGCTGCTTGACGCCATAAATTTAAAATATAAAAGCCTTATTACTTGATTGCAAGCATACCGCAACTGCATGATGCGCATGGGTTTTGCCTTTGTTAAGAAATGTAACATCATGTATAAAAAATGAAAAAAGAAAGGCAATTTTTAAAAAGAGAAATTGTTTATTATAGTGTAAGGTTAGTTTAAATTTAAAATTCAGGTTAGGAAAAGAAAAAGCCATTTAGAAGGCAAATTTAAATTTTAAGTTTAAGCAAATGAAGGAAGAATGTAGGTTAGGAGGCAGACAATGTCTTGGGTAATGTTGTCATTAAGGAAAGTTGCACTGAAGCAAAGAATAAGCAACTTTGATATGAAATTGGTACAAATATCCCAAAGGATACAGGATTTGCAAAGTTATGCAAACAATATTGCTGATGGTGTTATAACCTACAATGAAGCTGCAACCTGTCCTTCCTCTCTATTTGGTACACAGATGGATTTTATGGCAAATTCATCAGGGATTGCTTATCAATCAGCGCAAATTAAAACAGATGCTTATATTCAGCAGATGCAGGGGCTTCAAAGCCAAACCGGCGGTCAATATAATTATGCCCAAAATTCTATAGATGCAACTTATGCAAACTCAGAACAAGCTTATCTGCTATTTAACGAAATTTATAAACAGGAATTGGAAGAATACGCAAAAGAGGTTTCAGCCCAATTAAATGAAGAAGAAAAAGCGCTTCAAACAGAACAAGCAAGAATTGAGGCTCAATTAAAGGCGGCCGAGGCTGAATATGAAAGCGTATCTCAAAGAATGGATAAAAACATTCAGGCTGATGCAATTAAATTTGCATAAAAAAAGATTTTAACTCCTAATCAATTAAAAACTTATAACCTTATCGCCAATCTTTATGATTGGCTTTATTTTTATTTATTTCGAGATTATGCAGCAAAAATATTTTAAACGTACTATTGATTTTGGTGTAACTTTCTTTTAAGATTTATTTATAAACATTAACAATTGTTTTCAAAAAAACTTAATATGTGTTAATATATGTTTATAAAAATCAATATTTCGTAATGGAATAATGGGATAACAAAAGGGAAGATAGGATTTTTTTAAGAAATGACTGATGACTTAAACAATGAACTGGGTGAAGTTAAACAAAAAATTCTCGTGGCTGATGATGAAGCAAGTATAAGAAGAATTTTAGAAACCCGCCTTAAAATGGTTGGCTATGATGTTGTTACAGCTGAAGACGGCGAAGAAGCGGTTGATGTTTATAATAAAACCATGCCGGATTTAGTAATTTTAGATGTTATGATGCCAAAAATGGATGGATATGGCGTTACAAGGGAAATAAGAAGAACATCTGATGTTCCTATTATCATATTAACTGCTCTTGGTGATGTATCAGAAAGAATTACCGGTTTAGAGCTTGGTGCTGATGATTATGTTATTAAACCTTTTAGCCCAAAAGAGCTTGAAGCAAGAGTTAAAGCGGTTTTAAGACGTACAACCACAAAAGAAATTTCAGTTCCATCCGGTAAGACTGCTAAAAACGTTATTACAACTGGAAGTATTAAAATAGATACCGCAAGACGTCAGGTATACAGAAAAAATGAACGCATAAGATTAACAGGCATGGAATTTAGCTTATTAGAATTATTAGTTAATAATTCAGGACAAGCATATTCAAGAAATGAAATTCTGCAGCATGTTTGGGCTTATCCGCCTGACCATAGAATTGATACAAGGGTTGTGGATGTTCATATTTCAAGATTACGTTCAAAACTTGAAGCTGACCCCGCTAATCCTGAATTGATTTTGACAGCCCGCGGTATAGGGTATATGTTTCAGAGAATAAACTAAAAAATGAATTTACAATATAAAGCCCTGGAGAAATTATTTTCAGGGTTTTATTTATATGTAAGGTTGAAAAATGAGCATAGAATTAATAAAAAGATTAAGCCTTGATAACGAGATTGCAAAAAATATTTTGGTTATCGGTGTATTCCACGGCGATGAAGAACAGGGCGAAGCGCTTGTAAACAGATATTTGGGGCGCTGCGGGGGCGGTATCTGCCCTGTTTGCGGTTTTAAGTATAAAATGGATGAATTTTGCCGTGAAATTAGCTTTGATAAATCTTGTAGAGAAAATGATTTAAAAAATAATCTTTATTATATACCAAGATTAAATTCGGCTAAAACCCGCGTTAATAGAAATGGTGTTGATTTAAACAGAAATTTCCCCACAAAAAACTGGGGTGAAGATACATCTGCTGCGGGAGACAATGCAGCTGATTATTATGGTGGAAGGGCTGCTGCAAGCGAAGAGGAGACAAAATTTATCGTATCTTTGATGGAACAAATTAAATTTGATGCAATTTTAACTATTCACAGCCCCTATAAAATAGTAAATTATGATGGTGACAAGGATGGAGAAGCCTTAAAATTGACGCAAAAAATCTCGGAATTTACAGGATATCCTGTTCAAAAAGATATAGGATATCCGACACCCGGCAGCTTCGGTACATATGCCGGTGTTGAAAGAGATATTCCAGTTATTACTGTTGAAGTGGATGAAAATGAGCTCTATAGTGTGCTTTATCCAAAATTTAAGAAGGTTTTTGAATATCTGGAAAATGATTATTAAATGTTTATTTATATTTAAAAAGCCCCTATTTATAGGAGCTTTAGTTATTTTTAAAGTTTAGTTTGCAAGTTCAATTTTATCTACTTCAATAATGACGCCGCCTTGTTCTCTTTCAAGCTCACCTTCAATGATTACGGTGTCCTTTGGTCCGGCTTTAACGCCATTCCAATCGTCATCATCTATTTCAATTTTTACGGTACCTGTATTATCTTTAAAAAGATAGGTTTCCTTGCCTAATTTAGAAGCTATTTTTCCTCTTAACTTTACATAAACACTGTTTCCAAGTTTTTTTGCTTCTAATACCGTTACAATGCCGGATTCTAAATCTCCCGTATAGCCGCCCTTATCAGAAGATGAAGGTATATAATCAAAACCGTAGTGGTGCTGTTCTACGCGCGCGTGGTCATGAGCAAAAACAACAGGTACAGAAACTGCCAAAACAAGTGCAGCTACAATAAGTGATAATTTTTTCATTTTTTCTCCTTAATTTTTTTAACAATCCATTAAAATCTTATACACTTCATCGGGAGTGATATTGGATTTTTCTCCCAGAGTGCAATTTCTTTCCTTAAATCTTTCTGAAATAAGTTTAGCGGCTTCAATTTTATCTATGCCGTAATCAGAAAGCTTTGTTCTCCTTCCTAGTGATTCAAAGAATTTTTTAGTCTTTTTAATTGTGATATCAGCCAGAATATTTTTTGGCAAAAAGTCATTTGCTCCAAATACTTCAACTGCCATCTTTGCAAGTTTATTCATTTTATCATTTTTTCTGTTCTTCCAAACGCGTGTGAGCACAACGGCTAAAGATTCGCCGTGGTCTATCCCGTATAGCGCTGTAAGTTCATGTCCTATCATATGGGTTGACCAATCCTGCACGCATCCTAAGGACATCCAATAGTTAAGCCCGCAAGTGGCGCACCAGAAAACATTAGCTCTTGCCTCGTAATCATTTGGATTATGAAGAACTTTTTTAGCTTCTGTCATAAGGGTTTTAATTAACCCGAGCATCCATTCATCTTGAAGCGGGGTATTGACATCATAGGTTGCATACTGCTCCATTGTGTGCACAAAAGTATCTACAATGCCGTTTACGGTTTGTTTTTCAGGAAGAGAGAAGGTGGTTTTCGGGTCTATAATTGAAAATTTCGGGTAAATAAAATTTGAATGGAAGGCAAGTTTTTCTTTTGTTTCAAGTTTGGAAATTACTGCACCGTTATTCATTTCAGAGCCTGTTGCAGGGAGGGTAATAATGTCTCCAAGAGGGATGGCATCTTTGATTTTAGCTCCGCCGTTTAGAAGGATTTCCCAAGGGTCGCCCTCGTATTTTGCAGCTGCAGCGATAAATTTTGTCCCATCAAGCGTAGAGCCCCCGCCAACAGATAATAGGAAATCTATATTTTCTTTTTTTACAATTTCAACCGCCTGCATTAATGTTTCAAATTTGGGGTTTGGTTCAATTCCTCCAAATTCTAAAACCGTATGTTCCGATAATGCCTCCATTACCTGTTTGTAGACGCCATTTTTTCTTATGGAACCGCCGCCGTAGGTCATTAAAATTTTCTTATCTTTTGGGATTTCGTCTTTAACTTTAGATATTGTATCTGCACCAAAAATAAGCTTTGTCGGCGCTTGAAATTCAAAATTGTTCATCCTGAAAAAACCTCCTTCAATCGTCTTGATATTATCCTTTTTGGTAATAACTATTTTTAATAATACCATATATTATCTTTTTGTAGATTGTAAGGATGGTTATAAGTTGAAGCCAGGGTTTAAAATTTTTTTTCTTATATTGTTTATATTATGCGTATTACTTAATTCCAACAAGGTTTTTGGGGCAGATTCCAAGGGGATAAAATTAAAAGAGCCTAATGATAGGCTGCAGTATATAGATTTTAATTTTTTTAACAGATTTAATGATGAATTATTGCTTCAATATATAATTGCAGGTATAAGCTATAATCACAACTTAAAGGCTTTGAGGCTGAAAATTAATGAAATGCGCCAGATGAAAAATATGGAGATTTCAAAAGAATTTCCATCTTTAAGTGTCGGGGCAAATTATTTAGGGCTTAAAATTCCGCATTTTGCTTTTCCATATCAGGGTTTTCGGGATAATGCCTTTGCACTTCCTTTTATAACGCATTGGGAAATTGATTTATTTGGCAAAAGGAAGAATAAAATAGAGATGAAGCGGGAGGATTTAAATGCTTCAATTTATGAAGAAAAAGGGGCAACAATAGCGCTTGCTGCTGAAATTGCAGGGGTATATTTTAATATTGCAAACCTAGATGAGCAGATTAATATTCAAAATAAAATTATTGAAAATAAAAAAGATAAATTAAAAAGGGCTCAAAAGCGCTTTGACAACGGGGTTTTGGGGAAAATTGAACTGAATAATGCCAAAAAAGAAGTGTACCTTGAGAAAATTGTTTTGAATGATTATAAAAAAAGGCGGGAAACTTTTTTATCCAACCTTGCGTATTTAACAGGGGAGGCGCCAAATGGGGAATATGAAATCAGGAATATTAATAATATTGAATATAGTGGGAAAATCCCTGATTCAATAGCATCGGATGCTGTATTGTCAAGACCTGATTTACTTCAAAAGGAGGCAAATTTAAAAAAGGCAAAGATTGATGTATTGCTTGCAAGAAAAGAATTTTTGCCCAACATAAATGTTTTTGGAATTTTAATGTTTTCAACCCTAACGCCTAATTTTTTATGGAAAGGGGCAGTTGCAAACCTTGTTGCAGGGGCAACTGAGAAAATTTTTACAGGGGGCGAGCGTATTTTTAATATTAAGCATAAGAAATATGAATATGAAAGGGTGTTAAATGAGTATCTGGATACCGATTTAAAGGCGCTAAAAGAAGTGAATGATGCTCTGTATAATCTAAAAACCGATGATGAAACCTACAGAATGAATTTAGAGAATTTAAGTTTTGAAGAGAATAATTTTGTAAGGATTTCAAATTCTTATAAATCAGGGGTGAAAAACAGAGTTGATGTTTTAGATAAAGAGAACAGTTTTTTGTATGAAAAATCAACAACTCTAAATTCTAAAGTTCAGAAATTTGTCGATTTAATTTCTTTATATAAAGCGCTTGGAGGGTGCTTATGAAGAAGTTAAAATTTTGGATAGTTTTAATTTTAATTGTCATTATGGCTGTATTTCTTTTGTGGCTTTTGGTTTTTAAAAAAGATAAAAAGGATGAGCTTTTATTATACGGAAATATTGAAATCCGTGAAGTTAACTTGTCATTCAGGGTTTCAGGCAGATTAAAGGAACTATATTTTGAAGAAGGAGATTATGTTAAAAAAGGGCAGATTTTAGCAAGGCTTGATTCCGATACGTTTGAAACCAGTTTAAAAGAAGCAAAAGCAAAGGAGGCTGAAACAGCTGCACTCAAAATAAACAGCTATGATATTTACAGAAGAAATTTGGCACTATGTGATGATGAGACAATTTCCAAAGAGGAGTGCGAGAATATTTTAACTAATAAAAATAGGACGGCAGCTGATTTTGACCTTGCGCAGGCACAGCTTAAAAGCGCTAAAATAGCACTTAATGATACAAGATTAATTGCACCGAATGACGGGATAATTTTGACCAGAATAACAGAGCCTGGAACTATTCTTGCCTCAGGTGTACCTGTTTACAGTATGTCTTTATTTAAGCCTTTATGGGCAAGAGCTTATGTTTCAGAGGAGGATTTAGGAAAAATAAAGCTTGGGCAAAAGGCTTATATCTCAAATGATTCGATGCCTGATAAAGAATTTAAGGCGCACATCGGGTTTATTTCGCCAGTTGCTGAATTTACCCCAAAAACTGTTGAAACGGTTTCTCTTCGCACGGATTTAGTATATAGATTAAGAGTAATTATAGATGATATTGAAGATGGGAATGATAAGGAATTAAGTCTTTATTTGAGACAAGGCATGCCTGTTAATATTAGAATTCCGCTCATAGATTCTTCCGTGGAGAATAATGACTGTGGAAGATGATATTATTTATGTAAAAAATTTATCTAAAACATTTAAAGAGAGCAAGGTTCCTGCTTTAAATAATATTTCGCTGAATTTAAAAAAAGGAGAGCTTGCAGCCCTTGTAGGACCCGACGGTGCCGGTAAAACAACGTTTTTGAGGATTTTATGCGGGCTTTTAAAACCTGATTTTAGCACCAATGTTGAAGATAGAGGGGAAGTTTTAATAGACGGGATTTCGCCATTTGATGCTGACGGTATGATGACCGTGAAAAAAAGTATAGGGTATATGCCGCAGAAATTCGGGCTTTATGAAGATTTAACCGTTATAGAAAATTTGAATCTTTTTGTATCCTTAAACGGTGCAAAAGGTGACAGCGCTTCAATTGATACTCTTCTTGAATTTGCAGGGCTTAAGGATTTTAAAAAAAGGCTTGCAGGAAATCTTTCAGGCGGCATGAAGCAAAAGCTCGGGCTTTGCTGTACTTTGATTTCAAAACCCAAACTTTTGCTTTTGGATGAGCCTTCTGTTGGTGTTGACCCTGTTTCAAGGTTAGAACTTATGGAAATAGTAAGAAAACTTGTCAGAGAAAACGATATATCTGTCATTTGGTCAACATCTTATCTTGATGAGGCTGAGAAATTTGAGAAAGTTTTTTTACTCTCAGAAGGCAAGAAAATCTATAATGGCGCCCCAAAAGAAGCCACGGATAAAATGGACGGGCTTGTTTATTTAACATATAAGGATGATAAAGAAGGGCGCAGGGTAAATTTAAGGACTCTTTTGAGAAATATTTTAAGAGCGGAAGAAAACAAAGGAAAACCTTTAGCGGATGCTATTGTTGAAGGGGATAAAATTCGTGTGGTATTTCAAAATAAAGAATACGCACAAAGCTTCTTTTTGCCTAAAACACCAATACAGCCAAGATTTGAAGATGCCGTTATTTATATATTAAAAAAAGAGAGCGGCAGTTTTTCAAATAAAGTTTCCCTTAAAGCGCTTTTTAAAGGTACGCCGGAAGATTTTAACAGAAGTATTGAATGTGATGATGTAAAAAGTGTTTCCAAAGAAAGAAAAACCGGCATGGAGTTTACAATTGAGGCTAATAATTTAGTTAAGAAATATGGAAATTTTACGGCAGCTGATAATATAAGTTTTTCAATTAAAAAAGGAGAAATATTCGGATTATTGGGACCAAACGGTGCCGGAAAATCTACAACTTTTAAAATGTTGTGCGGGCTTATTCGTCCAAGCGGCGGGTATTCTTCCATTATGGGAGTCAGGATGGATGAAAATCCAAGCTGTGCAAGAAGTTTTTTAGGATATATGGCTCAAAGATTTTCTCTTTTCGGGGATTTGAGCGTGAGGCAGAATTTGAATTTCTTTGCAGGGGTATACGGGCTTTTCGGGTTTAATGCAAGTAAGCGTATAAAAATTCTTTTAGATTTGTTTGATTTAAAAAAATATGAAAATGAAGATGCGAAAAATCTGCCGTTAGGGTATAAGCAAAGGTTGGCACTATCCTGTGCCATTGTGCATAATCCCCCTGTATTATTTTTAGATGAGCCGACTTCAGGCGTTGACCCTCTATCAAGGCGTGAATTTTGGAATCAAATAAATTTTTTATCTGAAAATGGCACCACAATTCTAATCACAACCCATTTTATGGATGAAGCGCAGTATTGTGATAGAATCAGCCTCGTTTTTAGAGGAAAAACACTTGTATGTGATACGCCTGATAATCTTAAAAGGCTTGTCAAAACCGATAAAAACCCTGAACCTACAATGGAAGATGCTTTTATTGAGCTGATTTTGAGGCAGAAAAACACTGCTGCTTTCAGTGTTAAAGATGATGGCGGTGCAAAATGAGAGGAGAGATAGTTTTTGCACTTGTAAAAAAAGAGATGTTTCAAATAGTGCGGGATTTTTCAAGCATTTTGATTGCATTTTTACTTCCTGTTATTTTATTGTTTTTATTTGGTTTTGGGATAAACTTTGATACTAACACGGTGAAAATTGGAGTTATACTTGAGGATAAGACGCCAACTACCGTTGAAATATTAGATACAATGCGCCATTCAAGGTATTTAGATGTTAAGGTTTTTAATACAAGGCACGAGGCTGAATATGCTCTTGAAGGGGGCTTTATAAAGGGGTTTGCAGTTATAAAAAGTAATTTTACAAGACGTATCAAGGATACAAGCAGCTTTGATGGTAATAGTGCAGGGACTGGCGGTCTTAGTAAACCCGAAATTCAGGTAATTACGGACGGGTCTGAGCCAAATGTGGCAAAGTTTGTTTCAGCATATATTTTAGGGGCACTTGGAACATATAAAGCAATTGGCGCTTATTCTTCACCATCCATGACAAGCAGTGTCGGTGGTGATTCTTCAATAAATATTATTCAAAGGTTTTGGTATAATCCGTCGTTAAAGAGTTCTTATTTTATTTTGCCGGGGTCTTTAGCTATTATTATGACTATGATTGGGACGGTTTTAACTGCCCTTGTTATTGCAAGAGAATGGGAGAGGGGGACAATGGAGTCTCTTTTGACCACAGATGTGACAAAAGGGGAGTTTTTATCTGCAAAATATGCTGCATATTTTTTACTTTCAATGACATCTATTTTATTTTCCTTATTTTTAATCAGATTTTTATTCAGGGTGCCTTTCTATGGTTCCTATTTAGCATTTATGATAGTTTCAGCACTGTTTATGCTTGGGGCTTTAGGGTTTGGTTTTTTTGTTTCTACAATTTCAAAAGACCAGTTTATTGCAAGCCAAATAGCTGGCGTGGTTGGTTTTATGCCAGCAATGATGTTATCCGGGCTTATTTATGAGATTAATTCCATGCCTTGGTTTCTAAGGCTTTTAACTTGTTTTATTCCTGCAAGATATTATGTATCAAGCATTACAAGCCTTTTTTTATCGGGGACCATAATGAAGACGATAGTTTTAAATTCAATTTATTTGGGACTTTTTGCGCTTTTAATGTTTGTTATTGTTTATAAAATTACGCCAAATACCCTTGAAGAAGGAGACTAAAACTGTGTCCGGTATAAATTTGAACCGTTTAAAGTCTTTAATTATAAAAGAATTTTATTCCGTTTGGAGGGATAAAAAAAGCAGGCTGCTTTTATTTTTGCCGCCAATTGTGCAGCTTTTTTTGTTTTCCCATGCTGCAACTTTAGATATTGAAAATATTTCTGTTGCTATTTTAAATGAGGATTCTACACCCGTTTCCCGTGAATTTTTAAATAAGGTATCGGGGTCAAGATATTTTAAAAAAATAATTTATGTAAAGAACTTAAAAGAACTAAAAGATGAGATAGATACAGAACATGTCAGGGGTGGGATTTATATAAAAAATGATTTTACAAAAAAATATCTTTCAAGGCAAAAGCCTGAAGTGGAAGTTATTTTGGATGGTAGACATACAAACGGTTCGCAAATCATAGGAAATTATTTAGGGGAAATTGCAAGCAGTTTTAATGCGCAAAAAGATGAAGTTGAGCTTGTTGTAAGGAATTGGTATAATCCAAACCTCTATTATCACTGGTTTATAATATCATCCCTTGTAGGGATTCTTTCTATGTCAATGGTTTTGCTGCTGTCAGCGCTTTCTTTAGCAAGAGAGAAAGAATCTGGCACATTTGATGAACTTTTGGTAACCCCCTTAAAACCTTATGAAATTGTAGCAGGCAAGCTAATTGTGCCGCTGTTTTTTGGATTAATTGATGCCGGTTTAATTTTGATTGCGGCAAAATTTGTATTCCATCTTCCAATGGTTGGCAATATTTTTCTTTATTACTTTGCTCTTATATGGTTTTTAATTTCAATTTCAGGGGTTGGACTTTTTATTTCATGCTTTTGCAAGACTCAGCAGCAAGCCATGCTTTTAGTTTTTGTTTTTATGTTTCCTGCAATGATTCTATCAGGGTACAGTGCACCTGTTGAAAATATCACTCCCGAATTTCTTCAAAAGCTTACCATTGTTAATCCTTTGAGGTTTTTTCTTGTTATTTCAAAGGGGGTAATATTAAAAAATATTAACTTTTATTTTGTGTTGTTAAATTTAATTCCAATCATTTTTATCTCAATTTTTACGCTGTTTATTGCAAATTATTCATTTAAAAACAGACTTGAATAAAACCTGAAAATCCTAGTGTAGGGCTGAATTTAAATTTTGATACCGTTTTATTAAGTTTTATTAAAAGTATATACTTTATAGATATTACCGTATTTTTTTCGACTTATCAGTGGATTTTTATTTCTTTCAGGTTTATTTTTCATGGAAAATGTAATATAATTATTAACATAAATTTGCCTAGTGCGAAAAGTAATTAGATGTAAATATGAAAGGTAAAAATCGATGAGAAAGAGTTTAGGTTTTACTTTAGCAGAAGTTTTAATCACTTTGGCTATCATTGGTGTAGTTGCAGCTATGACTATTCCTTCTGTTATTGTAAATACAAACCAACAAGAATTTAAAACTGGTCTTAAAAAGGCAGTTTCAGTATTAAACCAAGCAATCACTATGAACATGGCTTTGGAAAATGTTACACCTGCTGACTTGACACAATCTGGTACAGATACTCATACTCCTGACAGTTTGATGACTTATTTAGCACAAAGATTAAACATTATTAAAGAAACTACTAATGTTGGACGTGGTTCTCAAAACGCAGCATTCTATACATCTGATGGTATGAGATTTGAATTTCCATCAAGCCACAATATTGCTGGCTTGAGCAAAAATGGTCAAAGATGTGGTGCTACTATTGATGATCAAGGAAATGCTATTGCTACACCTCAAAACTGCTTAGTTGTAGTTGATGTTAACGGTGACAAGAGACCTAACCCAAATGCTGGTGGTACTGCTTATACTTTCCCAGCTCCTAACAGCACAAGAATCAGCGATGTATTCACTATCATGATTACAGATTCAGCAGCTATTCCTTATGGTGCTGTAGCTCAAAGAACAATGTTCCAAAACGACTAATTTTAATAAGTTAGTTTTGAAATATTTAAAAAGCCTTGGTGTATTGCATCGGGGCTTTTTTATTGTTTGCTTTATTTGAAGAAATAATTTTAATAATCTTTTAGATGTCAGGGTTTACTTTTTTTAGGGTTTATTTTATTATTATGTTGAGGTATTGAAGCGGCTTTAAGGTATGCCGCAAAAACCTTGAAAGACAAATAAAAGGAGAAATAAAATGCCTAAAATGAAAACACACAGGTCTGCCAATAAGCGCTACAAAGTTACTGCTTCAGGCAAAATTTTAAGACGCCAGGCAGGAAAAGGTCACCTTCTTGCACATAAAAGTCCTGCAAGAAAAAATAGGTTAACAGGGATGGTTGAAGTTCCATCTTGTAATTTAGATTTAATTACAAAGGAATTGCCATACATTAAGTATTCAAGATAAGGAAGGTGAACTATGAGAGTTAAACGCGGTAATGTTTTAAGAAAAAGACATAAAAAAATATTAAAATTAGCTAAAGGCTTTATTGGTGCCAGAAGCAGAATTTTTAAAGTTGCAAATCAAGCTGTTATGAAGGCATTAAAATATGCTTATCGTGATAGAAGAGTTGTAAAAAGAAATATGAGAAGCCTATGGATTGTTAGAATTAATGCTGCAGTTCGTGAATACGGTTTAACATATTCTAAATTTATGAATTTGCTTAAAAAGGCTGATATTCAGGTAAACAGAAAAATGCTGGCTGAACTTGCTGCAAATGAACCTGAAGCATTTAAAGTAATTATTGATACAGTTGTAAAATAGTTAACTAAATTAATATTTAAAAAAATCCTCCAAATTTTGGAGGATTTTTTGTAAGTCATAAAGTTCAAATATACTGTATAATTACCATAATTGTACTTTTCCCTTCGTTTCACTTTTAATTATTTTGCGGAGTTTTAAATCCTGTCTTCTTGTGGTTTCATTAATATATAAAATTTTATAATATTCTTTCTTTTGTCTTATCTGTCTTTGTAATTCTTTGATATCATCTGATATAAAGGCTTTATTTTGTTGAAGCTCTTTTTTGCATTGTTTTTTATACCACCTGCATTTTACTTCATTTAATTCATCAAGCCTTAAAAGATTGGCTTCAAGCTGCAGGGCAATTGGTCTTACCATTTGATATTCCATAATATTTATTTGATTGAATTTTTCAAGCTCTTTGTTATTTAGCCTTAATTCTTCTTGGATATCAATATAGTTTTCTTGTCTTGCATCTAAGGGTTTTCTTATGGTTTCTTTTTTTGCAAGGATTGCCTGAGCTGATGTGCAGATGCAGACTGCAATTATTATTAAAGATAAAATCTTATTTTTCATTCATTCCCCAATTAATATTTGTATCCCATTTGTGCTTTTGATAGTATTTAAAATCGCTTGAAGGAATTTTAAAATCTTTCAATGAGGTATTCATTTTTGTAAATAAAATAAAGTTTTTGCTTTCCAGAATTGGTTTCCAATCTTTGTCTTCATTGAGATGTTTACATAATTTATTATAAAATTTTTCTGCAATAATATAATCTACATGGAACCTATTCAACTCTTCTTTCCAATTATCTTTTGTATGTATAATGTTTAGTCTTTCTAAAAGAGCCGGGTCGTAGGTTTCTTCGTATCTTCCATCCATAAATATAAAGTTATTTGGATAAAGCTTATAAGCAAGAAAACTTCCATAGTGAAAATTTGCGAGCAGGTTTCCTTTAAGGTGGTTGATTTTTAAGAACTCTGCTTCGACGTAAGGAAACTCTTGAATACTTGTTTCTATTGTTTTTGTTTTAACTGTATAGACAAGAGATATTGAGATTAAAAGAAAAAGCAAAATCTCTTTTAAATTATTTATTTTATTTGACAATTTTTTATTTAAAAGTTTTAAATAAATATCGTCATATAAAAATACTGTTGCACAAAAAGCAAAGAATATTATTAATCTTAAGCTTTTGAAGCTCAAAAAGAACATTGCAATTAAAATTATAGCTTTTGTTTTATCCAGACTGTTATATGTATTTATTAATTTTTCTTTGAAATCTTTGTTTTGCTGCTTTTTATAATTTCTAATTAAAATTATAGAAGAGAGTATTGTCATGCCCATCAGCCATAATTTAAATTTAAAATAATGTGCAAAATGAATTTTAGAAAATAGGGGTTGCCACTCTGTTATATTTGGACGACTCAAGGTTATTGCGTGGAATAGAAAATATACATATTCTGCACCATATGGGTTAACAAACAAGGCTAAAATTGAAAATGCTAGAGTTGTAACATATGGCTTAATGGGTTTTTTATTTAAATATTCTCCTATAATATATAGTGTAAGAAGCCCTAAGCCCGTAAAACAGCCGCCATGGATATTTGACCAGATAATCATTGAAACCGGCAGCAGCCATAATATTTTATAGTTGTTCTCAAGCCTTGATTTTTCAAGTACATACAACCAGATTACAAAGAATAAAAACGTAAAAAGATGACATCTTACTGTAGAATTTACAACATTTAAAACGGATTGCGTTAAAAGAATGAAAAATATAATATTGAATGAAGCTTCTTTCGTTGGGTTTATTTTTATTGATTTATGAATATATTTGCGTCTTAGAAGAATTATTCTGGTTAATATGAAATATGTCACAAAAACAATTACTATTTTGAAAGTTATAATTCCAACATCGCCAAATTTATCAAGTATGCTGTAGAAAATTAAGCTTGCACCCCATTCATGGTCAAACCATTGACGGGTAGGACCAAATGATTGAAAATCAAAATTTAATAGTGTACCTGTTTGAAAAAAAGTTTTTCCTACAATGATTCTTGCCCAAAAATCAGGGTCTATATTGGTTGAAATTAGTGAAATATTTGCTATATACAAAAATAACGAAATATAAAATACAATAATCATTTATCTTAAAATCCTATTAAAAACTTCCATTTTAAAAATATTATATCAAAAATCTTGATGTCAGTCTTTTTTTTGGGTATTATTGTTTTGTTAAAAAAGTATTTTAGAGATTTTTGGGCAAATTTTTATGGAAAATAAAATTTTAGAAATAAAGAAAAATGCCATTAATGAAGTTAGTGGTGCTAAAAATTTAAAAGAGCTTGATGAGGTTAAAAATAAGTATTTATCAAGGTCTTCTGAATTAAACAATTTAAAAAAAGGATTAAAGGATATTGACCCCGCCTTAAGACCAAAAATCGGTTCTTTGACAAATGAAGTTTTCAAGGAAATTGAAGCTTTAATTAAAGAGAAGAATGAAATTTTCTATTTTGAAGAATTAAACCAAAAATTAATCTCTGAAAAAATTGACCCTACTTTGGACGGCACATATATTAAAAAAGGAAAAGTGCATACCCTGACTGCAACAGTAAATGAAATTGTTGAAATATTTGAGCATCTTGGATTTTCCTTGATTGAAAATAAATATTCACCTGAAGTTGAGGTTGAAAAATATAATTTTGATTTACTAAATACTCCAAAAGAGCACCCGGCACGTGATGTTCAAGACACATATTATGCAGCAAATGCAGAACATGTGGTTTTAAGAAGTCAAACTTCAGGCGCCCAGGTTCACTGTATGGAAAATCAAAAACCTCCTATCAGAATTATTGCACCGGGCAGAGTTTACAGGAATGAATCAGTTAGTGCAAGGAAAAATAATCTTTTCCATCAGATTGAGGGACTTTGTGTGGATAAAGATGTTACCTTTACAGACCTTAAAGGTACATTGAATGAATTTATAAGATTGTATTTTGGCGCATCCCGTCCAACAAGGTTTAGAAACAGCTTTTTCCCGTTCACAGAACCTTCTGCTGAAGTAGATGTTCAATGTATAATGTGCGGCGGAAAAGGATGTTCGACATGTTCTGGTACAGGCTGGCTTGAAATTTTAGGCTGCGGTATGGTGGACCCTAATGTCCTTAAAGGAGTTGGGATAGATTCAAATGTGTATTCAGGTTTTGCATTTGGTATGGGTGTTGAAAGGCTCACCATGCTTAAATACGCAATTGATGATATTAGATTATTTTTTAATAACGATGAAAGATTCTTAAAACAGTTTTAAAATAGTTTTAAATAATGAATTTTAAAAAAGACACTTTTTAATTTGAAAAGTGTCTTTTAATATTTTAAATTTTACGGTTATAAGCTTTAAGCTTGCTTATTTTAGAATCTTTCAATACCAAGCTTTGTATACAGATTCTTTTTATCAATAAGCAAAGCGGAGCGTTTATCTATTTTTGCGCCGTTTTGAATTAACATTTTTGCAATTTCAATGTTATTCTTTTTTAAAGCTGTATATAAAATGCTTTTAGATGATATAAGCTCTGTAAAATCAAGCTTTGCACCTTTTTTAATAAGTGCCTCCGTGAGTTCCTTATTATTATTTTTTACAGCCCAAAAAAGTGGCGAATCAAAGCCTGCATTTGGATTTGCACCTTGTTCAAGCAAAATTTTGGCAATTTCTGTTTTATTATACTTTACTGCATAAAAAATCGCATATTCGCCAAAATAATCCGTATTAGGACTGACACCGGCTTTTAACATCAAATTAACATTTTCAATTTTATTTTTTTTAATTTGTTTTATAAATTCTTCGCTTGAAAAAGACAGCTTTTTCATCTTCATCTGCTCTTTTGCGGCACGAATTACCTCTTTTTCTTCAGGGGTTAATTCTTTTTTGTTTGCAGGAATTTGTCCTGAAAAAGATGATGTAAACGGCGTTGAGAACTCTGAAGAGCTGAAATTGCCAAAGGTATATTTTTTCATATAGGCATCGCGCTCTTCCGTGTAGCTTTTTTTTGGCTGGTAAAAACCTGTGGCAGCTCCCTGTTGTGTTTGAGATGCAGCTGGCTCAGCCTGCGCTTGAATATTTAAACCTGTTAAAACAAGTAATGCAATTAAGCTGTAATGTTTAAACTTCATTATATTACAAGTCCGCCGTCTACCCCTATAACCTGACCTGTAATGTAATTTGCATCTACTGCTAAGAATTTAACCGTTCTTGCAATATCTTCAGGTTGCCCTAAGGTTTTTAGGGGGATTCTTTCAACAATTTTATCCACAGGTAAATCTTTTGTCATATCTGTTTGGATAAATCCCGGTGCTACGGCATTTACTCTAATGTTGCGTGAAGCAAGCTCTTTTGCTAGAGATTTAGTAAAGCCAATCATGCCTGCTTTTGCAGCTGAATAGTTTGCCTGCCCTGCATTGCCGTAAACACCTGAAACTGATGCCATATTTACGATAGCACCGCTTCTTTGTTTAATCATAATTTTTGAAACCGGGTTTGTAACAAAGTAAGCCGAGTTTAGGTTTGTATTTATAACAGCGAGCCATTCTTCTTCTTTCATTCTCATAAAAAGATTGTCGCGTGTAATGCCTGCATTGTTTACTAATACATCTATTCTGCCAAATTCTTCCATAATTTCAGCTATAGCGGCATCTACTGCTTCTTTATTTGAAACGTCGAATTTTTTCGCAACAGCATTTTGTCCTAAATCCTTAATCTCGGATACAGTTTTATTTGCCGCTTCTTCATTTCCCGCATAATTGATTACAATATCATACCCTGCTTTTGCAAGCTCCAGTGCGCAGGCTTTACCTATTCCCCTTGAAGCACCTGTAACAAGCGCTACTTTTTTATTATCTGTCATATTAATTTCTCCTATACATTAATAGTGTTTAATTCATTTACTGTGTTCATTAATGAATCTTTATCAAATACGTTATATGTTTTAACTTCTGCAGGGCAGATTTTCCTGTTTAGACCTGCTAAAACTTTACCGTTTCCAAGTTCAATAAATGTATCTACACCAAGTTCGAGTAATTTTTGGATTGATTGGCTCCAGTATACTGAAGAACTTATTTGTTCGGGCATTTTACTTCTAAAATCATCAGCTTTTGTTGTAAGTTCAGCATCCACGTTTGTTACAACAGGAATACTTGCATCATTAAGTTCAAGAGAATTTACAAAAGTTTCAAATTCATTGCTTGCAGATTGCATTAATTTAGAATGGAAACCTCCTGAAACTGCAAGAGGCACTACTCTTTTTGCGCCGGCTTCTTTGATTAATTCATTTGCATAATTAACGGCTTCAAGTTTCCCGGTGATAACAATTTGGTTTGGTTCATTATAATTTGCAATGCTAACCAAGCCCTTTGAACTTGCTTTTTCCAGGCATTCTTTAATCTTATCTTCGCTTAAACCAAGAATTGCACTCATTCCACCCTGTGCTGAGCATTCACATGCTTTTTGCATTAAATCTGCTCTTTTTTGAATGGCTTTAAATGTTGTATCTAAATCCATAACACCTGCTGTGTATAAAGCTGAATATTCACCTAATGAGTGCCCAAGAGTGTAATCTGCTTTAATGCTGCCGTTTGACGCTTCTTTCAGTGCTTCAAGAGCTGCAATTGATACTGTTAAAAGACAGCTTTGAGTATTTACAGTTTGCTTTAAAACCTCATCAGGTCCTTCAAAGCAAATTTTTGAAACACTTTTTTCTAAAACAGAATCTGCTCTGTCAAATACTTTTCTTGCAGATTCAAAATTTTCATATAAATCTTTTCCCATGCCTGTGGTTTGAGCGCCTTGACCAGGGAATATAAAAGCAATCTTCCTCAATTTTTATCTCCTTTTGAATTAATATTCTAATTCCGGTTTTTTAGTACATATAATTGCACTAAAAGCGGAAATATCGGTTAAAAACTATTTAAGACCTTCTCTCAAGCGGACTACAGCAGAACCCCAAGCCATACCAGCACCGAATGCGCAAAGAATTGCAACGGCAGGAGTTTTGATTTTGCCTGACTGAATGCCTTCAGCAAGTGCTATAGGAACAGAAGCTGCTGATGTGTTGCCGTATCTATCAATATTTACAATAACTTTGTCATCGCTAAATTCAAGACGGTTTTGCAAGCCTTCTATAATTCTTAAATTAGCCTGATGAGGAACTAGGTAATCAACATCTTTTGGTTCAAGTTCAGCGTCTTCTAAGCATTTCATAATAGATTCAGGCATAGTTTGAACAACAAACTTATAAACTTCTTTACCGTTCATTGTAATTTTATGGCAGCCTTCTTTTGCAGGTTCTACAAGCGGGCAATTGTCACCAACAAGATTCATTGTTATATGTTTTCCCGTTGTGCCGTCAGCATTAACATTTAGTGCTAAGATATCATCAATGCCGTCTTTTGCTTCTGAAATCAAGATAGCACCTGCACCATCGCCGAATAATACGCAGCTTCCTCTATCGGTCCAGTCTAAAAACTTGGAGTTTGTATCTGTTGCAACAAGAAGAACATTTTTATATTTGCCTGTTGCAATCATTGAACGCCCTATTTCAAGAGCATAAATCATGCCTGTGCAGGCAACTGTTATATCAAAAGCTATAGCGTTTTTTGCACCTATTGCATCTTGAATTACGCATGCGGTTGAAGGATATATATTATAAGGGTTAGAGCTTGCAACTATTATTGCATCAACATCAATTCCTTCAATTCCGGATTTTTTCATAGCATCAAGCGCTGCATTTACGCCAAAAAAAGTAGAATTTTCATCGCCGCTTGCAATGTGTCTTTGTTTTATACCCGTTCTTGTTGAAATCCACTCATCAGACGTATCTAAAATTTTAGTCAAATCATCATTGGTAACAATAGTATCAGGAACTGACATTCCGAGTGCAAGTATTTGTACGGGTTTATAGTTCATATTTTTATTTCCTTTAGATTCTATTCAAAAAATTCTGATATTTTTTTATTTACACCTGTTTCAACTGCTTCTTTTGCAACACGAACGGCGTTTTTAATAGCATAAGCGGTGCTTCTTCCATGTGCTATAACTGTTATGCCTTTAACTCCTAAAAGTAAAGCTCCGCCAAATTCTTCATAGTTGATTCTTTTGTAAATTCTTTTCATAAAAGGTTTTGCAAGCAGCCCTATAATTTTAGAAATTATATTTGAGTTAAATTCTTCTTTAATCATCTCAAAAAGCATTAAGGATGAGCCTTCAACAATTTTTAAGGCAACGTTTCCAACAAAGCCGTCGCAAACTACGACATCACAATCGCCGTGGAATACTTCTTTGCCTTCAATGTTTCCAATGAAATTAATTTGCCCGTTTTCTTTAAGTTCTTGAAGCATTTTATGGGCAGTTTGAACAAGTTCATTACCTTTTCCAGCTTCTTCTCCAATATTTAAGATGCCGATGGTCGGGTTTTTCCTTCCATAAACATTTTTTACAAATGTAGAGCCCATAATTGCAAATTGGCAAAGCATTTCAGGGGTACTGCTGCTGTTTGCACCGGCATCTATCAAACAAATAGGGTGCTTCATGGCGGGTAGAGTAACGCAGATGGCAGGTCTTTCAATACCTTTTAATCTTCCTAAACCAAACAAGCTTGATGCCATAGCGGCACCTGTTGAACCTGCTGCAACAACAGCATCAGAGCTACCTTGAGCTACTGCATCAACAGATAGTACAATTGATGATTTTTTCTTTTTTCTTATGGCTTGCCCTACAGCTTCACCCATTTCAATAACTTCATCAGCGTGGGTAACTTTAATATCAAGCTTTGAAAAATCAACTTTAATGTTATGAGAAAAATAGCCGCCGCGTTTTGATTTTATACCTGATTTTTGGATTTTATCAAGTTCTCTTTTGATTTCATCTTCTTTACCAACAAGCTCAATCGGTATATTGTAATCAAGAGCTGCCCAAACAGCACCTTTAACTATCTCTTCCGGCGCATGGTCTCCGCCCATAGCATCTATTGCTATTCTTGTCATAATACTAAATTCCTCAAAAAGTCCTACCCTTGTAAATTTTAAAGGCAGGCAAATTATTACCTGCCTTTAACTTAATTATTCTTCAGTTTTTTCTTCTGATTCAGTTTTTTTAGGTTTTCTTGTTCTTTTTGGTTTTTCTTCAGTTGTTTCTTCTGCTTTAGTTTCTTCAACTTTAGCTTCAGATGATTCTTCTTTAGCTTTTTTAGATTTTTTAACTTCTTTTGCTTCTTCTACTTTAGTTTCAAGCATTGCTTGTCCTTTAGCGCTTGCAACTTTACCTTTGTAAGTTCCGCATTCAGGGCAAACTGTATGAGTTAACACAACAGCTCCGCAATTTTTACATGTTGTAGTTGCAGGAGTAGTTGCTTTCCAATTAGCTCTTCTTTTAGCTTGTGCTGATTTACCTGTTCTCTTCTTTGGTACTGCCATTTTTCATATTCCTTTTATTTAATAGTCAATTATTATCTTATAGTTTAGCATAAACATAAATAATATTGTCATAAAAAAAGTCGCCCTTGTCAATATTTAATTAAGGACGACTTTTTAAATTTTAAATTAATTTTAGAAAGATTATATTAAGCTAACTTTTGTATATGCGCCTTTTCTTTCAATTTGAATTTTATCTTCTCTAGCTAACCAGCCAAGGCTCATACCGGTAAAGTTTGCATCAAGGTCAAGGTCTTTTTGCATTTTTTTAGTTGTAACTTCACCATTTTCTGAAAGGTAATTGTAAACTTGGCCAACTGCTTCAATAATGCTTTCTTGTAATCTCATGTGTTTCTCTCCTTTTACTAATCTGATGACGGTTTATTTTATTAATATTTAATTTTTTATTAACAAAGTAAACAATTTCAAAAAAAGAACATACATTTAATTTGTGTTAGCTCTTCTTTATGTTTATAATATGTAATAGAGTTTAAAAAGTAAATGGAACAAATGGAGGAGATATTTTGAAAAAAGGTAAAAGTTTTGTTTACGGGGATGACGTTGATACTGATGTAATAATTCCTGCAAGGTATCTAAATACAAGCGTTGCAGCGGAACTTGCAGAGCATTGTATGGAAGATATTGACAAAGATTTTTATAAAAACGTACAAAAAGATGATTTTATTATTGCAGGTGATAATTTTGGCTGCGGTTCATCCAGAGAACATGCTCCGATAGCTATTAAAGCATCAGGAGTGAGTGCAGTTATAGCAAAAAGCTTTGCAAGAATTTTTTATAGAAACGCTATAAATATAGGTTTAGTTATTATTGAAAATGATAAACTGCCTGATGAAACCAAAAACGGCGATGAAATCTGCATGGATTTAGAAAACGGTGTTGTGAAAAATTTAACAACAGGAAAAGAATATAAAATCACTGTTTATCCTAAAGAAATTCAAGAATTAATCGATATCGGCGGGCTTGTAAATTATACAAAGAAGAAGCTTGGTGTATAATTTTTAAAAGCAGTTTAAATTTTATAGAGTTTAACAGGAGTTTTGATTTATGAAAGAATACAAAGTTGCGGTGCTTTCAGGAGACGGTATCGGTCCTGAAATTATGGAAGAGGCTAAAAAAGTCTTAAATGCAACAGGTAAAGTTTTTGATTTTAAAATAGAATATAAAGATGAACTTATAGGCGGTATTGCTTATGATAACACAGGTGTACCATTGCCTGATAAAACGATTGAAACTTCAAAAGAAGCAGATGCCGTAATGCTTGGGGCTGTGGGGGATTGGAAATATGATACACTTCCTCCGGAAGTTCGCCCTGAAAGAGCATTGCTTGGCATAAGAAAAGCCTTAGGCTTATTTGCAAATCTCCGTCCTGCAATTGTTTGGGATGAGTTGGTATCTTCAAGCCCATTGAAACCTGAGAATGTGTCAGGGGTTGATATTATGATTATCCGTGAACTAACCGGGGATGTTTATTTTGGCGAGCCTAAAGGGGTTGAAGTACGCCTTGATAAAGACGGTAACGGCAAAAGATACGGCTTTAATAACATGATTTATTCCGAGGATGAAGTTCAAAGAATTGCAAAAATTGCTTTTGAAACAGCAATGGTAAGAGGTAAAAAACTTTGTTCCGTTGACAAGGCAAACGTTCTTGATGTTTCAAGACTATGGAGAGAAGTGGTATTAGAGGTTGCAAAAGATTATCCTGAAGTAGAATTATCTCATATGTATGTGGATAATGCTGCTATGCAATTGATTAGAGCACCAAAACAGTTTGATACAATTGTAACAGGCAATATTTTTGGCGATATTTTATCTGATGAAGCTTCAATGCTTTCAGGCTCTTTAGGATTACTTCCATCTGCCAGCCTTGGAGAAAATGCAAAAACCGCTTTATATGAACCTATTCACGGTTCAGCGCCTGACCTCAGGGGTAAAGATGTTGTTAACCCGATTGCTACAATACTTTCAGCCGGCATGATGCTGAAATATTCATTTAAAATGGATGAAGCTTATAATTTAATTGAAAAATCAATTAAAGATGTATTAAAAGACGGCTTTAGAACCGCTGATATTATGTCTGATGGCAAGGAACTTATAGGCACAAGAAAAATGGGCGATTTAATTAAAGATAAAATTTTAAAAGCAAAATCATAAAGGTGAAAAGAAGCATATTTTTTATGATTAAGTTTTTAAAAAAACGATACAATATGGTAATGGATTATATAAAAAATTCCCAAAAACTTGAGAATGAATTATTATATGCCCATATTTTCGAAAGTACAATTAGAGGCTCTGTCTGGCTGAAGGAAAATTCATTTTCTTTTACAGGCGGAGCTTGTAATTATTCTTTTGCATATATTTTGTATAGAATTTTAGAAACTGAAAAACCCTTAAATATACTTGAAATGGGCTTAGGGCAGACATCAAAAATTACAACTCAGTATATTTTAAATAAAAATGAAAATGCCTCTCTTGATATCGTTGAACATGATAAAAAATGGATTGAAATTTTTAAAGAGAATATAAAATTAAATGATGGAATAAAAATTCATAATCCCTCTTTAGAAGTTTTTGAATTTCAAAATGTGAAGAATTACAAGTATGAAAATTTAAAGCAGCATCTTGGGAATAAAAAATATAATTTAATTATCATTGATGGACCTTATGGAGGCGGAAATTTTTCAAGGTCTGATATTTTGGATATAATCCCTGAAAATCTGGATGATGATTTTATTATAATTCTTGATGATGTTGAACGTGCGGGTGAATTTTATTTGATGAATAGAATTTTTGAGAAATTAGATTCGCTTTCAATTGAATATGAACACAAGACGCTAAAGGGAACAAAAAGTCAGGCTGTCATAATGTGTAAGGCAAGAAAATATGTGAAATTTTATTGTTAATATTATTTTATGGTGAGAAGATGAAAAAGAAAATTATTTTAGCAGCATTTATTTTTATATTCAGTATTGCAAATACGGTTTTTGCCGCAAATTATACATATCAAAAAGCGGCTGTAAAATTTAATACAAGAGAAGCATATAATGAATATGCTGAACAGGTTAATGATGCCGTATATAAAACTATGCCAAGGTCATTTTCATATATTAACAGAGAACCGCAGTTTGCAATAAGTATAAATAAAGACGGGAATGTTGAAAAAGCTTGGATTTTAGTAAGTTCAGGCTCTAAAGGGTATGATAAAAAGGTAATTAAAAGAATGGAAAATGCAGAGTTTCCTTCTTATAAAGATTATGTGAGTGCGAAAAATTTGGTTTTTAAATATAAAATAAGAAAACAAACCAAAATTATTCCAATTCCAATTCCTATTTGGTTTTAGATTTGTATAAATTTTGAAAAGCCTTATTTGAAACCATGTTTTACAAGGAAAATTATACTGATTGCAAAATATTGGTATTTTGCCTTAGCTTTATTACCTTGCCTTGCCGGGTTATTTATTCATTTCTTTATTTACTTCAATTAAATCTAAAACTTTTTTATAAACGTAATCGGGGTCTCTAACATCTCCAATTACAACAACGTAATCATGAAAACTTCCAACACACACAAAGGATATATTTCCAAGGTTTGACATCCTTTGAAGCGGTCCTTTTGTAACACTTGAATCAAGGATTGACGTATATTCAAGGTATCTGAATTTGCCGTCAAATGCGTTATATGTATATTCCATTCTGCTTTGATAGAAAGTAAACTTTCTTGCCATTGTATTTTTCTTTGCAATATACATAAATAACCAGAAGGTTATAATAAAAAATGCAACTCCTGTTATCCAAAAAGCTGCAAAACTGTTCATAGAGCCCAGAAGGCTTAAAACTACAGTGAAAATAGAACCTATGGTAACCATTGCAACTGCGCCAATAAAGACTGCAAGAAAAAATGCACGAACACCAAGTGTTGCAAGGTCAAAGGCAGGCTTTATGTTGAACATCATTTCTTCATCGCGCGGTTTTGGAATATGCATTTTCTTTGAAGATGTCATACTTCCGCCGCATCTGCTGCAGCAGATGGCATTTTCTGGTAATTGCTGTCCGCAAAATTTACATTGCATTAATGATACCACTTCTTTTTATTTCCTTTTATAAATGTATCATAAATTTATAATTATGAACAGTAATTTTGATAAATATTCTATTTTTTTAGAGTTTTACATATAAATATATAAAATAGATTAAACTTAAAACAAAAATTGCAATTTGGATATAGGTAAAGAGTTTTAATTTATCGTATGAGGTCAAATTACCTATTGCAAACGGGAAAGCAAAAAATATAAACAAAAACGGGCTTGCTGCATATTTTGACATCATAAGATATTTTATTCCCGTTATTAAAATTAATGCTAAATACAAAAACATCAGTATTGATAAAAACACTGAATAAAATGCTCTTGTTTTTGGAAGAGTTTCTTCTTTAAAGATATTTGTTATTCCATAAAATAAAGATATAATCAGGAAAATATTTATACATATAAGAATGATTAAAAGCGCGTGCAAAATTTTCTCCTTATTTTTTTCTTCTGTCTTTTAGTTCTTTGAGTGAAATATTTCTTTTATAAGAAAGAGCATCTATAAATTCAATTGTTTTATTGTAGACCTTCTCTTTTTCGTTATCATATAAAATAAGGTGATAGCTGTCTTCCAGCTCCATATATTCCCTATAGAATGACGAAGTTTTATTATAAACAAATTTTGCACTCTTAGTGCTTGTAAGGTCATCTTCAAGCGAGTGTACCAAAAGAATCGGGGCAAAAACATTTGTAATATTTCTTTTTACTCTTTTAGATAATAAAAGCAGCTCATATATTGAACTTAACGGGTAATTATCCATAGCAACCGTGTTTTTTGTCATTAATCTTGAAATTGTATTTCTTACCTTTTCATTTTTAATGCCGTATGGTTCTCTTTCCGGGAAAGTGTAATAGTATCTTAAAATTGTATGCAACCCTATCGGCATCAAAAAATTATACCAGGGAATTGTCCATCCGTCTAAGAAAAGAGTGGTGGAAAGACATATAAGTCCTGTAATATCCTTATTTTCTTCAGCAAGATTTAGGGCAAGCACTGCCCCAAGGCATAATCCTCCGACAAAAAAATCTGCATAATTTTTTCTAAGTTCATTATATCTTTCCTGTGCAAAATTTCGCCAGTCTCTTTCTTTGACTGAATATATGTCAATTTCATGGCTGCCATGCCCGGGCAGGCAATAACAATAAACATCAAAGCCTTTATCAAATAAAAATTTTGCATATTTTTTTAATTCATAAGGGCTTCCTGTTAAACCATGAAATAACATAATTGCACGGTTTGGAAGAACTGTTTCTCTGTGGATTAAAATGTGGTCTAAATCTGTTTTCTTTGTTTTTTGAACAATCATATTTTATTTGCAAAACCTCATAAAAAGCTTATCTAAAAGTTCAATTGCCATATCAATTTCCGCATTTTTTATTGTGACGGGCGGTACGAGAGTTATAACGTTTTTAAAGTATCCGCCGTTATTTAAAACAAGCCCGCACTTTTGACCTTTGTATTCAAGATTTCCTTTTAATCCTTCTTCTATAATGTTGTCGCAAAGCTCTTTATCAGGTGTAAAACCGTCTTCTTTTGTGCATTCAATTCTAAGTGCCAACCCAAGCCCGTCAACATTTCCGATTTGACGGTAGCGAGATTTTAAGCATTTTAGACCTTCTAAAAATCTCCTGCCTTTTTCTTTAATTTCTTCTTCAAAGTTATGTTCTTCAAATGTATTCATTACAGCGCATCCTGCTGCACAGCCTATCGGGTTTGATGAATATGTTGAATGCGTGCGTCCTGCAGGCCAAATATCCGGGTTTATCATTTCTTCTCTTGCCCAAAGCCCGCCAAGAGGATTCAGACCGTTTGTTAAAGATTTACCGAATGTTATAACATCAGGCTGCACACCAAAATGTTCAATTGACCAGAGTTTTCCTGTTCTGTAGAAACCCATCTGGATTTCATCTGCGATAAATAAAATACCAAATTTATCCAAAACCCTTTTTAATTCTTTAAAATACCCCATAGGCGGTACAATATAGCCGCCTGTCCCCTGCAGTGGTTCTGCTATGAATGCTACATATTCTGATTTTCCTGTAGACGGGTCATAGAAAGATTTATATTCGCTTTCAAAATTCTTTTCAAATTGCTTAACGCAATAAAAATTGCAATCTTCGCATTTTTTGCCATAGTGGCATCTGAAACAATAAGGAAACGGTACAAAATGAGCACGGTCTCCAAAGTGTCCGAAATATTCTCTGTATCTGTAGCTTGATGTAACGCAGGATGTGCCGATTGTTCTGCCGTGGTAGCCGCCCATAAAGGCAAAAAGTAGGTTTTTCCCCGTATAGTTTCTAACAAGTTTCAGGGCATCTTCTACAGCCTGTGCACCACCAACGTTGAAATGCACTCTTCCTTTTATATTAAATCTTTTCTCGTTAGCCCTGGCTATTTTTGAAGCCAGAAGCACTTTGTTTTCAAAAAGAAAACGGGAGGCAATCTGAGGCATTGAATTTATGCAGTCTATAACAGCGTTTGAAATTTTAGGGTTTTTGTATCCCAAATTACAGCTTGCATACCACATTTGAAGGTCAAGATACGGTGTATCATTGTTATCAAACATAAATGTTCCTTCGCAATTTGAAAAAATTTTAGGGTTTTTGCTGTAATGTGTTGTATCGCCCCATGAGCAGTATTTATTGTCAAACTCTCTTATCTCATGTTCTGTTAATGTTTTCTGTTTTAAATCCTGCATTTTTCATTCCCTTCTTTAAAGATAGATGGTTTAAAATATCATTAAAATCATTGAATAGAATAAATTCTATACGCTTTTCAATGCAATGATTTTTTAAACTGTTTTTAGCAAACAACAGATTCGCCTTGCTTGCAATACACCTATCGGATAATCCATCACCGGCGTATATGAAAAATTCATTTTTTGTGATAGATTTTTGAACCACCGAACATTTGCAGGTGCCAAGCCCCTGAGTGCAGGAATTATTTAAATTTGGGAATGAAAGTTTAAACTTTAAAAAACCATTCTCTTTTGAAATTTGAAGATGATTTGAGTAAAAATCTATATCAAGTTTTTCTTTTTTTAAAATGTAATCAATAAAAAAATCAAACCCGTCGCTTATTATGGTGATTTTTTTGTCATTCTCTTTTGCAATTTTGCAAAATTCAATAAAACCATCTTGAATTTCAATTGAATCTAAAAAATTAAAGAATTTTTCTTCTGTAAGATTTTTAATTAAATCCAGCTGCATCTGCATACAGGTTTTAGAATTTATTTTGCCTTCCACCCAATCTTTTTCAATATTAATCCATTCAGGTGCTGCAAAAGTCTTGAAGAAAGAATTTACTGTATCTGTTTTTGTTATTGTACCGTCAAAATCTAAGAATATTGAATTGATATTGTTAAGCATTTTCTAAACCTTTTTAAAGTATATTTTAGATATTAGAACAAAAATAAAAGAAGTTTGAAATATCACCAACTTGGTACATTTTAATATTTTATTAATGCTTGTATATATTTTGTGGTATTTCTGCGCAATTTTTAGAGTTTTTACATCTTTATAATAATATTGGGCAGGTAAAATAAAACAGGAAATTTCATATGAGCTCTTCAGCAAATAATAAACTAATGACATTTTCCCAAATGCAGGGAAATGCGGTTTTTTATAAAAATAATCAGAATATGGTTAAGCCTCAAAATCAATCATCTGTTGATGATAAATTAAAAGCTGATACACATACAGCAAGCAATAAAGAGATTAATAAAAAGGGAACAATAACTGCAAGTGCTGCTATAGTAACTGTAATTGCTTCTTTGGGAACACTTTTTGGTTTAGCTTCAAAGGGAAAGAATATAAATAAATTTGCTAACGGCGTTTCAGATGAGAATTTAAAACTTCTGGCAAATATTCAAGAAGGCTTTAAATACACTGTTTCTAAGGTTAAATCTTTGTGGAACAACAATGAGAAGATTAAATGTGATAATATAAATGACAAAATAAAAATTGGGAAAACGGGTAAAACGCAGGCACCGCAGGATATACAAGCAACAACGCAGATTAAGCCTTCTGTAAATGAGTCTAAATTAAAAACTGACGGACAGATTGATAAAAAGCCCGATGCAGCAAATAATTCTTCTGTAAACAACAATCCTTTAATGGCCGATAATTCACCTGCAACTAATAATCCTCCGCAGGTCCCTGCCCTGCAAAAGAAAGAACAGAGCGGTTCCAAAAAGAAAGCTGATATAGAAAGTGCGCCAAAATCTCAAACCGGGCAGCTCAAGCAGCAGACATCTTTGAAAAATATGCAAGGGGTAGATAATACACAATATAAAGCATATAAGCAGATGTATGAAAAGAAATTTTATGGTGATGTAGACCCTAAAATCATTGAAGCGCTTGGTGAAGATTTTGAAAAATATATGATTTCAGGCGGTTGTATTGATAAGGTGGCGGCTGATGCTGCAGTTTCAAATATGAAGAAAATTTCTGAAGAATTTAGCTCTGAAGAACTTAAAAAGATTGTAAATACTGAAGATGGAAAGCTTGTGTTGCGTTATCATTTGCTTGATTTTGCAAATAAAGATAAAAGAGGTGTTTTTGAATTTTTGCATAATCTTGCATCAAATAATCCGGATGGCGCAGGCAAGCAAATAGTGCAGCAAAAATTGGCTGCTCTTCAAGCTAAAAATCCTGCCTTAGGACATTCTGAATCTGTAGTAAATGCTCTTGAAAACTTAAAACCGGAGACTTTAGCAGCTTTGAGCGATACTACATTTATTGAAATTTTGTCTGCCGATGGTCCAAAGGAGCGTATTTTAAGTGTTGAAAGAATTAAAAACCTTGAAAATATGTTTACAACGGAAGAAATACAAAAACTTAATCCTACTTACGGTTCATGTGAGTTTGGACGCTGGCTTAGAGGATGGAATGCAGATAACAATCTTATAAGCAGAGCAAAATGGGTGACAGGTAAGGATATGATTTTGTAAAACCGCGTTTTGAAAGATTATTGCCCTTGCATAAAAGTGCGGGTATAATTTTATTTAAGGAAGAGGAAAGGTTTGAAGAGAAGCTTTTTGAATACAGACTAAAAAGCTTGATTGAACAGAAAACCCTGATATCGCAAATGCTTACTGTATTAATAGGTGGTGTAGTTTTGCTATGCTTTCTTGATGCTCCTGATTATAAGTATATAGCTGCAGGGATAGGGGTCTATTTGGTTTTTATATTAATCAAGAGTCTTATGGATACAATAACTGAATTAAATGGGTATCTGTATAAAAGAGAAGGGAAGGATAAAAAAATATGGAAATTTCCAATGATATACTAAATGCGTTATTTATAATTATTTTATGCGGTATTTTGTTTTGGGGCGAACGCAGTATAAGCAAAGCTTCAAGACATGATTTTAGTGAAGATAAGAAATAATTTTACCCTTTAGGTTTTTAGCATTAAACTTGCTAAAAATATTTAGTCATCTTCTTCTTGAGCCTTCGGCTGATGCCATTTTGGATTTTGTAAGGTTTATAAAATCTTTTGCATAATTTACGGGAACTGCAAAACCTATGCCTATATTAGACCTGTTGTTATCAGGATTATAGATGGATTGATTAATACCTATAACTTCGCCGTCAAGGTTTAACAATGGTCCGCCTGAGCAGCCGGGGTTAATTGCAGCATCAGTCTGGATTTTCTTTCTTTGATAATCAATTCTTGAAATTATACCTGTGGTTAAAGTTCCCCTGAATCCAAAAGGATTTCCTATTGCAAGCACTCTTTGCCCCACTTTTACATTTTCACTGTTGCCAAATGAAATTACCGGAAGAGGTTTTTTAGGGTTAATTTTTATGATGGCAAGGTCATTTTTATCCTTTAAAACTGCAAGTACTTCACCTTTATATGTTTGTCCGTTTGCAATTGTTACTTCTATATTTTTTGCTTTGCTTATAACGTGGGAACTTGTTAAAATTGCACCTTTAGGGTCTATTACACATCCTGTGCCTGATGATACCCCTTCATCTAATTGTGCATCTATTGCAACAATTGCAGGTGTAATTCTTTCATAAATTTTCGTAAAAGCATTTTCTTCAGGAGTGACCGCATATGCGCGATTATATGTTGAAGAAAAATTTATTGGCATGGAAAAAATTATCAAAACTGATAAAAACGCAGGTAAGAAATATTTTTTTAACGTTTTATACATCAAGAATACTCCGAATTTTACTATTATTTAAATTAAAACATTTTACGCTTAAAATTAAATTGCACCCCTGTTTTAAGTGTGTTATAATTCTTTTAGCTTTTACGAAAGGAAGAAAAATGAGAAATATTGATGTTTTTAAAAGACATTTAAGGGAGAGAAGAGCCGTAAAAATTATAGCCGGCATTGATAACTTTGATATTGAAAGTGTTAGAAACGTTACTAAAGCTGCACAATTAGGTTTAGCAAGTGCGGTTGACGTTGCAGCCAGCGAAGAAGTTATTAAAGTTGCAAAACAAAATACTAAACTTCCTGTTTTTGTATCTTCTGTTGAGCCTTTTAAACTTGCAAAAGCTGTTCAATGGGGCGCAGATGCAATTGAAATAGGAAACTTTGATGCTCTTTACAAACAAGGTATGGAATTTGGTGCAGATGATGTTTACGAAATCGCGCTTGAAACCATGACACTTACCCCAAATGGTGTTTTCACCTGTGTTACAGTTCCTGGTAACATCAGTGTTCAAGAACAAATTGAATTAGTTGGCAAGCTTGAATTATTGGGCGTTGACCTTATTCAAACCGAAGGTACAAAACAAGGTGCTATCAATAAAGCAACAAGTGCTCAGGAATTTTTAAACCTAGCAAAAACAACAATCTCAAACACTATGGAAATAGCTAAACACACAGGTATCCCTGTAATGACGGCTTCTGGTGTTAATGCAGATACTGCTCCTTTAGCTTTTGCTGCAGGTGCCAGCGCTGTTGGTGTAGGTTCAGCTGTAAACAGACAGGAAACTCAAATCGCAATGATTAATGCAGTTAGAAAAATAATTGGCTCAATTGCATACAGAGATTCATTCAGACGCGACCTATATGAAGCAAACCAGCATCTATTGGTTAAATAAGTTTTAAAAAAACTTATAGTAGATTTTAAAAACCGCCTTTGATTTTTCTTAGGCGGTTTTTGCATTTTGCGCATCTCTTAAATTTTATAAAAACAAAATTATTAAAAAACGTTAAACAGGAAGCTCTGATTAGCCTTCAAAAAGATGGTATGTTATAATCCTTATGTATAGCGAAGTACAAGGAATTTATGAAGAGGATTTTAATAACAGGCGGAGCCGGTTTTATTGGAAGTCATTTATCAAAAAGGCTTTTGGATGAAGGAAATGAAGTTATCTGTCTTGATAATTTTTTTACAGGTTCAAAGGATAATATAAGAGACTTAATTTCAAACGCTAATTTTGAACTTGTACGCCACGATATTACAAAAGAATATTTTGCAGAGGCAGATGAAATCTACAATCTGGCATGTCCTGCTTCCCCGCCCCATTATCAGTATAATGCTATTAAAACAATTAAAACTTCAATCCTTGGAATGATTAATATGCTAGGTCTAGCTAAAAGATGTAAGGCAAAGATTTTGCAGGCTTCAACAAGTGAAGTATACGGCGACCCTATGGCACATCCGCAAAAGGAAGAATATTGGGGTAATGTAAACCCTATAGGTATCAGAAGCTGTTATGATGAGGGGAAACGCTGTGCTGAAACGCTTATGATGGATTATCACAGGCAAAATAATGTTGATATTAGGATTATAAGAATCTTCAATACATATGGTCCAAATATGCACCCTAATGATGGCAGGGTGGTTTCAAACTTTATTGTTCAGGCGCTTCAAAATCAAGATATAACTATATATGGGGATGGTTCTCAAACCCGCTCATTCTGCTATGTTGATGATTTAGTGGAAGGTATGGTGAGGATGATGAACAATGATGGCAGCTTTATTGGTCCTGTTAACCTTGGAAACCCGTCTGAGCGAACTATTTTAGAATTTGCAGAGCTCATTATTAAATTGACAAATTCAAATTCTAAAATTATCAATAAACCTCTTCCAAAAGATGACCCTGTTAGAAGAAAGCCTGATATATCCCTTGCAAAAGAAAAATTAAACTGGGAGCCAAAAGTGGATATCAATGAAGGGCTTTTAAAAACCATAGAATATTTTGAAAAGAAAATCGGAGTAAAATAAATGAAAATATGTGTTATAGGAACAGGCTATGTGGGTCTTGTTGCAGGAACTTGTCTTGCAGAGATGGGAAATGAAGTTATCTGTGTTGATAAAGATTTAAAAAAACTTGAACAGTTATCTAAAGGTATTATTCCTATATATGAGCCCGGCTTAGAAGAACTTATAAATGCAAATGTTGCAGAAAGCAGATTAACTTTTACTGATGACCTTAAAACTGCTGTTGAAAAATCATTGGTATGTTTTATTGCTGTGGGTACTCCGCAGGGAGAGGACGGTTCAGCGGATTTAAGTTATGTTTATGATGTAGCTTCAAATATCGGTGAGTATTTAAATGGTTACAAGGTAATAGTGGATAAATCAACGGTTCCTGTAGGTACTGCTGAAAAAGTAACCGAAATTATTAAATCTAAAACCGGTATAGAATTTGATATTGTCTCAAATCCTGAATTTTTAAAGCAAGGGGCTGCTGTGGATGATTTTCTAAAACCTGACAGGGTAGTTATAGGTTCAAATTCGCAGCGTGCAACTGAAATTATGCAGGAATTATATTCTCCATTCTTAAGAACCGGGAATCCTGTAATTATAATGGATGTAAAATCAGCTGAAATGACAAAATACGCTGCAAATTCGTTTTTAGCAGTGAAAATTTCATATGCTAATGAAATAGCAAATATCTGCGAAAAAGTTGGCGCTGATGCTGAAATGGTGCGTATAGGAATGTGTTCAGATACAAGAATCGGCTCCCAGTTTCTTTTTGCGGGACTTGGTTATGGCGGAAGCTGCTTCCCGAAAGATGTTAAGGCAATGATTAAAACTGCAAAATTAAACGGCTGCTCATCATCTTTATTGGAAGCTGCTGATGAAACAAATAAAAATCAAAGGATTCTTTTTATAAATAAAATTTTAGACAGATATCAAGGTGATATCGAAGGTAAAACCTTTGCTGTATGGGGTTTAGCGTTTAAGCCAAAAACAAATGACATGAGAGAAGCGCCATCTATTACCATCATAAATGAACTTTTAAAAAGAGGTGCAAAAATCAAGGCATATGACCCTAAAGCGTTTGACCTTGCCCAGACAATATTTGGTGATAGGATTGAATATTCAAAATCTGCCTATGATGCGCTTTATGGAGCTGATGCCATACTTCTTTTGACAGAGTGGAATGAATTTCGCCGTCCGAATTTTGATAAGATAAAATCTTTGATGAAACATCATGTGATTTTTGACGGCAGAAACCAGTATGATGTGAAAAGAATTACAGATAAAGGGTTTGAATACTACTGCATAGGTAAAAAGACCTGCACTGCGGAGTTGGTGTAATTATTTATAGTATTTTTAATAATATGTAAGATAATATGCTTTTTAGGAACGCAGTCCCGGCTGTTAAGCTTATAGTTCCAAAAAACATTTTGCTTCGCGCCTCTTTAATGGTTCCTAAAAAGCATATTATCTTACATATGTTTTTTTGAAAATACTTAAAACACGAGAGTAAGTTTTATTTTAAATGTATAATAATAAAAAATACACCTTTTTCTTTTATTTGAAAATAAGGAGGGTAAGAAAAAGGTGTTTAATTTAATAATTTAGTTTGTGTTTGTGTAATATTTTGTGTTTTTAGGTGTTGTGCCTGATAACAGGCTGAAAGGGAATAGGGTTGTGTGTTAATGTTGTTAATGCTTAATTTATTTTAATTTTAAAATTTATGTGTATTAATTACACTCTATAAAAACTAATAAAATTTTTCTTTTGCTATCTTTTTATAAAAAATAAGTGTTTTTGTTACATTAATTAACAAAGACACTTAAAACGTCTATAAAACAATACTTTTAAACATTAACAGTTTTAAACTGCATTTCATATAAATTTTTGTATTGTCCATTTTCTATTTTTAATAGTTCCTCATGAGTTCCTATTTCAGCAAGTCTGCCATCGTTAATTACAATAATTGTATCGGCATTTTTAATTGTGGAGAGTCTGTGTGCTATAACAAAAACGGTTTTATCTCTCATAAGGTTTTCAAGCGCTTTTTGTACAATGGCTTCAGATTTATTATCCAGTGCACTTGTTGCTTCATCCAAAATAATAATGGGTGCATTTTTTATCATAGCTCTTGCAATTGCAACTCTTTGTCTTTGTCCGCCGGATAATGTTGTGCCGCGTTCACCTATAACTGAATCAAGCCCGTTTTCCAGCGTATGCAAAAATTCATCCAGATGTGCACCTTTGATTACGGTTTCAATCTCTTCTTGTGTTGCATCAGGTTTTCCCATCAGGATATTATCTCTGATGGTTCCAGAAAACAGAAAATTATCCTGAAAAACTTCAGAAATGTGGCTTCTTAAGGATTCAAGACTGAAATTTCTTATATCAATCCCATCAATTTTAATACTTCCTGATTTTATATCGTAAAATCTTGGTAAAAGGTTTACAATTGTTGATTTACCGCCCCCTGAATTTCCTACAAGTGCAATGGTTTTGCCTTTTTCAACACTGAAATTTATATCAAATAAAACAGGATTGTTTTCTTCATATTCAAAACAAACGTTTTCAAAATCAATACTTTTTTCTATTCCCTTTAATTCGGTGCAATCCGGTTTATTGTGAATATTTGGTACTAAATCAAATAATTCAAATACCCTGCTCATTGCAACAAATACTCCTTGCATTCCTGTAAGGGTGCGGCCAAGGTCTTTAATCGGCTTATATAATAACAAAAGTGATGTAATAAAACTTGCAAAGCTTCCTGTTGTCATTTCGCCTGAAATTATAAGATGGTTTCCAAAGAGCATTACAAAAGCAACACCGATACTTGCTATTAAATACATAATAGGAGACATCCATCCGACCCTTTTTGTTAAAGACATAGTAAGGTCAAATGATTTTCTTATCTGTTTTGTAAATTTTTTGTTTAAATCATCTTGAAGTGAATATCCTGTCATGATTTTATTGCCATGGTATGTTTCGTTAAAATTGGTGTTTATACCGCCGCCAAGTACCATAGCATCATTTGAAACCTGTTTAATTTTTTTTCTAATTAAGGCAACAGGTAAAAATGCAATACAAAGAATAACAACACCTACAAATGCAAGCTTCCAGCTATTGTATAATAAAACTGCAATGAGCCCGAGAGCGCCGGTAGCGCAAGTAATAAGAGTTTTAATTGATTCTATAACGCTTTTTGAAGCAGTATCGGGGTCTCCTAAAAATCTTCCTAAAACAAGACCTGATGAATTTTCATCAAAGAATTTTGAATCAAGTGTGGTTAATTTTTTAAACAGGTCTAATTTTATTGAATTTGAAATTGTATTTGAGAGCCAGTCTGTTAAATAAGCGTTTACGTATTTTAAAAGCCCCTGTACAACAGCAAAACCTACTATAAGCCATGGGATAAGTGCTGCAAGCAAGTCCCTTGTAAGTTCAAATCCTCTTACTGCAAGCGAATTGCCGTTTACTACAACGTCAATATAGGGTTTAAGAGCAAAAGCTGTAGCACCATCTAATAACCCTAAAGGTATAGCAAGAATAAAGGCAAGCAATATTCTTGGAATCAAAGGTTTTATATATGGAAAAATTCTTCCGAATAAAAATGCGTAATCAAAAGCATTATCTGTTTTTGTATTGACTAATTTCATCTAAACTTCCTATAAACTAATCCTTAAATAACATTATCCCACAAACAAAACAAGCTTTATATTATTTTAATAACGTTAAAAAATAAACTCCGGCTAAGGTTTGAGCACACATATACATATTTTCATTTTGAATTTTTTCAATAAAATCTTTAATTTTATCAAGCTTTACTTCTACTCTATCTGTAATTACGCCCCCGTCATCTACAGGTGCCATCTTTTTTTCAAGGTTATATATATCTGCAATTGCAAGAGTGGATTTTTCGCTTGTTAAACCGCCTGATGATACTAAATTTTTTACAACAATCCTAAATTTATCCGAAAAATATCCCGTTTCTTCAAGAAGTTCTTTTTGAAATGCTTCATTTGTTGTTTCGTTGGCGTTTTCATCCCCTACAAGCCCTGCTGGAAATTCGACACAATATTTTTCGCCGTATTCTTCTGTGATGGGCGGTCTTTTTGTGATTAAAAACAGGGTGTAATTCCCATCTTCTTTATGGATAACAGGTGCAATAATTACAACATTTTTTGCATTGGGTCTTTTAGCGTAAACCCAATCAGCTTTTTCATCTCTTTTAGATGCCATTAAATTTAAAAATTTTGTTGAATATAAAATTTCTTTCACCTTATTTTCTCCATAAAAACGGCTCAAGCCTCTTTAAACTAATTTTCTTTCATTATAAAATAAAATTATGAAATTTAAGGCAAAGATAATTGTAAAGTTAAAAGATAAAATCAAAGACTCCAAAGGCGAGGCTGTAAGTGCCGTTTTAAAAAGAATTGGTCTTGAAGAAGAGGCAAATGTCAGGATAGGCAAGGTCTTTGAATTTGAAATAACTGCAAAAACCGAAGATGGTGCTAAATTTAAGCTGAATGAAATAATGAAAGAGGTTTTGGTGAATCCTGTGGTGGAGACATCTGAAATACTTGAATTTAGTGAATATAAAACAATTCAGGGACAAATTTTGGAGCAGTCTGAATTATGAAACTCAAGGCAGGAATCATAGTTTTTTTAGGTACAAACTGCGATAGAGATGCAAAAAGTGCCCTAGATTCTTTAGGGTTTAAAACGGAATTTATTTTTCATACGGAAAAAAATCTTAAAAAATATGATTTAATCGTACTTCCTGGCGGGTTTTCCTTTGGGGATTATATTAGAGCCGGGCGCCTTGCAAAATTGTCTCCGGCGGTGCTTGCCATTAAAGACCTTAAAAACAAAGGTTTCAAAGGTTTTATTTTGGGAATCTGCAATGGTTTTCAAATATTAACGGAATCAGGGCTTTTGCCAGGTGCTTTAATTGAAAACAAAGATACAAAATTTATATCTCAAGATGAGCCTCTTATTTTTAACGGTGATGAAATTTCTCTTCCAATAGCCCACAAGGAAGGGTGTTTTTGGGCAGATTCAGACACGGTAAAACAAATTGAAGAAAAAAATATGGCATTTTTGAGATATAAAAATAACCCGAATGGCTCAATTAATAATATAGCAGGGCTTTACGACAGAGAGAATAAAATAATGGGGCTTATGCCGCACCCTGAGCGTGCCGTAATGAAGGAGTGCGCACCGAATGGCTCATTGGATGGGGTTAAAGTGTTTAATTTTATAAAAGAAGAGATTTTAAAATGATAAAAAATGATACAGATTTAAAAAACAGCACTGTTTCATTAAAATGCAGTGAGGGCTTTAAAACAGCTCATCAGGCTGAAAAGGCGCCATCACTTAAAGACCTTGGTTTAAGCCGTTTTGAATATGAAGAAATTAAAAAAAGATTAAAAAGAAACCCGAATACCCTTGAATTATTTCTATTTTCAGCTATGTGGAGCGAGCATTGCGGGTATAAACATTCAAAAAAATATTTAAGCCTGCTTCCTAAGAAAAATTCCTGCTTTAGTTCTGAAAATGCAGGGGGGATAAAGCTTGGACGGCACATTATATTTTTTAAAACAGAATCTCATAATCATCCGTCTGCAGTTGAACCGTATCAAGGTGCTGCAACAGGAATCGGCGGTATTTTAAGGGATATTCTTGCAATGAATGCAAGACCAATAGCGCTTTTAAACTCTTTAAAATTCGGCGCGCTTGAAGTATCTGAAAATTGTACAAAAGAAGCGGCAAGGAGAAATAAATATTTATTAAACGGCGTTGTAGACGGTATTTCAGACTACGGTAATTCTACAGGTGTTCCAAATATCGGCGGAGAAGTAGGATTTAACGATTGTTTTAACTTATCTCCGCTTGTAAATGTATTAGCGGCAGGTATTTGTAGAAAAAATAAGGTAAAAACAAGCAGGGTAAAAGAGGATTCTTATATTGTCCTCCTTGGTACAAGAACAGGGCGGGACGGGCTTTTTGGCGCTGCTTTTGCTTCAAAAGAGCTTGAAAATAATTTTGAGGACAGGCTTTCTGTTCAAATCGGCGACCCGTATGTGAAAAAAAATATAATTGAAGCAACGCTTGAGATTTTAAAATCAAAAAACGTTACAGCCTGCCAAGACCTTGGTGCAGCAGGGCTTTTGAGTTCGACTTCTGAAATGGCAGCAAAAAGCAATGTAAAAATTGACCTTTGGCTTGATAAAGTTCCGCTTCGTGAAAAAAATATGACTCCGTATGAAATTATGCTGTCTGAATCCCAGGAGAGAATGGTGTTTGGGGCAAGTAAAAAGGGAGCGGAAGAAATTAAAAAAATCGCACAAAAATATGAGCTGAATGCGGAAATAATTGGCAAAACAAGCAAGGGAAACACATATAACCTCTATTATGGCAGAAATTTACTTGCAACACTGCCTGCAGATATCCTTGCAGAGCCTGTTTTATATGATTTAAATCCTAAAAAAACCCGCTATGCAGAAGTTTTAGAGAATAAAAAACTTTGCATGAAAGAATATCAGCAAAATGAAATTAAGGAATTGATATTTAAACTCTGCGCCTCACCTGAATTTGGGAGTAAAAAATATGTTTATTCCCAGTTTGACAGCACTGTTGGGATAAGAACCCTCCAAAATCCGCACAGTATCGGTGTCGCACCGCTGCATATTTTTGAAGAAAACAAAACCACAGGTTTTTCAATGGATTCAAATGAAAGTGCCTGCTATTTAAATCCTTATCAGGGCGCGTATAATTTAATCTTTGAAAGCTATAGAAATGCCGTATCATCAGGGTTTGAGCCTTTAGGTATTACAAACTGCTTGAATTTTGCAAACCCTGAAAATTCAGATGTAGCTTATCAATTTATCCAAACAATTGAAGGGATGAAAGATGCTTTAAATACTCTTAAAATCCCTGTGGTATCAGGAAATGTATCATTTTACAACGAAGGCTGCAGTAAAAGCGGCGAAAAAATTAAAATTTATCCGACACCAACAATAGGGCTTTTGAGCCTTTTAAAATTTAAAACTCCGATATACAGTGAATTGCAGGTAAATGATACAATTTTTTTAATTGGAAAGAAAATTGACAATCCAAAAGAACATGCAGCAAAAAATGTTTATGTAAGCAATTATACAGGCGGTTCATTGTATCAAAAAATATTTTTTAATTTTTTGGGCGGAAAACTTGATGCTGTTGATTTTTCTTTAGAAAAAAAATTAAAGAATGCGATTTTTGGTTTAAAGAAAAAAAGTTTTATATCTGGGGCGATTGATGTTTCAAAAGGCGGAACCCTTGGCGCGCTTTTAATTATGCTTTTTAATTCAATAAAAAACTGCAGTGCAAAAGAAAAAATTGGTTTTTTGGGAAATTTTTCACCTGATTTAGATTCTCTTTTTGGTGAAATTACAGGTAGATATTTAATTTCAACCCAAAATAAAGATGAGGTTCAAAGATATCTTAAAAAAACAAAAACGCCTTATGAAATTCTTGGAACTACTGACAATAGCGGGATTTTAGATTTAGGTTTTACAAAAATCCGCACAGCTGAACTGAATGAAATTTATCAAAATTCTCTTTCAAACAAAGCCCGATAATTGTGGTAAAATTAGTGCGGGAGGAATTTTTTAGAATATGGAGAAATATTCATACAAAAAATCCGGTGTGTGCCTGGAAAATTCAGCCATACTTTCTAATATGCTTTTTTGCGGGCTAAATTCTGCAAATTTCAGCAATTTTGCAGGGCTTTTTGAACACCCGGTACTACCTGAATATTATCTTGCAGGCACTACGGACGGCATTGGTACAAAAATAATTCCTTTAATTGAAAGAAAATTATATAAAACAATAGCGCAGGATTTAGCTGCAATGAATTTGAATGATTTAGTGTGCACAGGCGCTAAACCATTGTTTTTTCTTGATTATATTGCTGCTAATATTTTAGACCCGAATGAAATTTCTAATTTCATTCTAGAATTGAATAATGTTTTAAAAACCTATAATTGTCTTCTTATAGGCGGTGAAACCTCTGAAATGGGGGATTTTATAAAAAAAGGTGCTTTTGATGCGGCAGGATTTGCTGTTGGGCTTGTGCAAAAAGCAAAACTTATAAAAAAGGAAAATATTAAGGAAAATGATGTTATAGTTGCCCTAAAATCAACAGGGGTGCATTCAAACGGGTTTTCTCTGATAAGAAATTTATATAAAGATGGCTGCTTATCAGAAGAAGATTTTACCAAAAGCCTTATCCCTACTGCAATTTATGTTAATGAAGTTTTAAAGCTATGTGATAAAGAGCTTGTTTCTGGTTTAGCAAATATTACAGGAGGGGGGATTTTATCAAATCTTGAAAGAATTATCCCTGAAGGGTTTCAGGCGCAATTGGATAGAAACGCATTACCTGAAATTGAAATATTCAAAACAATAAATAATTTTACAGATACAGAAGAGATGTTTCGCACATTCAATATGGGTGCGGGTTTTTGCATAATTTGCAAAGAAAGCAATCTAAAAAGCGTTTTAGATATTACAAAAGTGCACTCGCCATTTGTTTTTGGGGCTGTAAAAAAAATTAAAAAAGGCAAAAATGACAAAAGAGCGGTATTTAAAAGTTAAAAATGTATTAATAATGGCTTCAGGCAACGGTTCTAACTTTGAAGCTATCGTAAAATACTTTATAGATAAGGGTTTAAAGGATAGGGTTTGCTTCGAACTTTTAACGGATAAAAAGGATGCAAATGTTATAAAAAGGGCTCAAAAGCTTGGGGTGCCTTATTTTTATGTTGAATTTGAAAATTTGTATGATTTTTTAAAAAACCGTAAATATGATTTATACGTTTTAGCAGGTTATATGCGGATTTTGCCTGAAAAAATCCTGAAATTAGCTGCTGCATCTGATGATACAGGTGAGGGCTACCAAAATAAATTTATAAATATTCATCCTTCACTTTTACCGAAATTCAAGGGCAAAGATGCAATTCAAAGGGTGCATGAAGCAGGTGTTAAAAAAACCGGGGTTACGGTGCATTTTGTAACAAAAAATGTTGATTCCGGGAAAATTATTACTCAAAAAGAAATTGAAATAGGTAAAAAAACGCTCACAGAGCTTGAAGAAGCTATACACAAAATTGAGCACAAAATATACCCTGAAGTAGTTGAAAATTTGCTTTTCAAAAAAAATATTCTTCTTTTGGGCGGAGGGGGGCGCGAGCATGTACTGGCGCGAAAGCTTGTTAAATCGCCATTTTTGAATCAATTATACCTTGCAAAACCAAATGACGGGTTTAAAGATTTAGGGGTTACCATTGATTTTCCAACAACGGAAAATATTGGTGCCGATTATCAAATGCTTGCAAAGAAGGCGCATGCATTGAATATTGATTTGCTTATTGTTGGTCCTGAAAACCCTTTGTTTGATGGGATTGTAGATATTTTTACAAAAGAAGGAATCAAATGTATTGGAGCAGATAAAAAATGGGCAAGGCTTGAGGGGTCAAAATCTTTTGCAAAAATTTTTATGGAAAAAAATGGTATAAAAACTGCTGATTACAAGGTTTTAGAAGATATCGCATCTGTTTTAAAAAGCAAAGCTAAAATTAAAGAGGCGCTTGAATATTTTAAAACTAAAGGTAAAATCCCTCCTGTAATTAAGGCAGATGGTGCAGCGCTCGGGAAAGGCGTACACCTTCCTAATACGTTTGAAGAAGCTGAAAGCGAGATTGAATCCTTTCTGGGCGGTAAATTTGGCGATGCTTCAAAAAAGATTGTTTTAGAAGAGAGGCTTTTTGGAAGAGAAATTTCCATCATTTCCCTCTGGGATGGAAATACACTTCTTTCATTTCCCCCTGCTTTAGATTATAAAAGGCTTTTAGATAATGACAAAGGAGCAAATACAGGCGGGATGGGCGCTATTGCCCCAAGCAAGATTTCTGCAAAAGAAAAGAAACAAATTACAGAGTATCTAAATACTTTAAAAACAGCGTTAATAAAGGAAAAAGCTGATTTTACCGGGATTATTTATTCAGGACTTATTTTAACAAAAGATGGCGTATATGTTTTAGAATACAATATGCGCTTTGGAGACCCTGAAACTCAAGTCCTGCTTGAATTATTGGATATTTCCCGCGGGGTGGATTTACTTGATATTTTTATAAAAATGAGCCAAAAACGCCTTAATGAAATTGACTTAAAATTTAAGCGCAAAAAAGCTTTCTGTCTTGTTCTTGCTTCATCAGGCTATCCTGAAAACCCTAAAAAAGGCAGTATTATAGCAAATTTAAACTCAGCAAAAAAATATGGCTGCAAAATTTATTTTGCAGGGGTGAAATGTACTGCAAATACAGGCTTGCATACTGCTTTAAATAAACTGACATTATCTGCACAGGAAGCGCAATACAATTTTACTGCAGATTCTAAAACAGATTTAATAACGAATGGCGGGCGTGTTTTAAATATAGTAAAATCAGGTGTAAATAGCAAAAAGATTCTGGATGATATCTATAAAACTGCACAAGATATAGATTTTGACGGAAAAATATATAGAAAAGATATTGGATATGACAAGCAAAATACTTAAGGTTGCTTCCAGCCTAATTTGCAGCATTAAATAAAATAGCAAGCAAATTTATTTAGGAACCTTATATTTAAACAAATGTGTATGTATTTAAGAAAAGGTAAAAGGTAGAAAATGAATATTACAAAAATTACAAATAAAACAATTCAACCGGGAATAAGTTCGCATAATAATACTGCAAGAAATTTAAAATTCTTTCAACAGCAAATTAAACACTTGCGAAAACTTGATACAACAGATATTCTTGCTACAGAAGTACCCAGTATAATGGCTGGTAAAAATCAAATGTTTGCCTCTTTTGAGGAGTTTGAAGTTGCTTTAAAGAAAGCAAATTCAAATAAAATTTTAACAGCAGCAAGGGAATTATTGGATTCTGCTGCGACAAAGCTTGCGAAAATATTTAAAAAATAATTGATACAATTAAATGCTGTTGCAGAACTGTGACAGCATTTAAAATATTTATACTTAAAAAAATTAAAAGCCCTGAATTTCAGGGCTTTTAAAATAATATACTTAAAAACTTTAATTCTAGTTTTCAAATACATATCCGATAATAGCAGCTTCTCTGCTTCTTTTAACAGCATTTGAAAGCATTCTTTGGTGATATGCGCAGTTGCCTGTTATTCTTCTTGGAAGAATTTTTCCTGCTTCTGATAAGAATCTTCTTAATTTTGAAGCATCTTTATAATCTAAAGCTGTAACTTTATCAGCGCAAAAGCTGCAGTTTTTCTTTTTTTTGTTGTCTTTCAATGATTCTCTTGCCATTATATTTTTCCTTTTCTTATTTTTCTTAACTTTTCTAAAATCCTTATTTCAAAAGTTATAAGGCCTTTTTATATTATTCTAAAACGGAATTTCATCTTCGTCAATTAAGTCTTCTGAAATTTCATCAACTGCAAATTGAACTATATCACTGCTTTTTGGGGTTTCAACCGGCTTTGAAACAGGGGCACTTGCCGGCATCTGGTTGAAACCTGCGCCTGATGGCATAAAGCCGTTATCTGCCAAAATAATTTTTTCAATGCTTGAAGCATTGATTTCAAATATTTTTCTGTCTTTACCGTTTGTACTTTTTACGTTTGCAGTCTGCAATCTGCCGTCTACAAGAACGCAATCACCTTCTTTAACAGTATCGGCTGCTCTATCTGCTAAGCCCCCCCAAGCCATAATGCGGATAAGGGTCTCTTCCTGCGAAAAAGAATCGCTGACTGCAATTACAAAACTTGTTAGTGCAATATTATTCTGCGTAAATCTTTTTTCAGGTGCTTTGGTTATTTTGCCTGTTACAGTGATTTTAGCAAGCGTCATCTTATGCCTTCTTTACTTCTGTAAACATAGTTCTGATAACGTTTTCGTTTAATTTTAAATTGCGTTTAAATTCAACAATTTTATCAGCCGGGATGTTCATTTTTTGAACAACCATAAAGCCGTCTCTAAAGCCTTGAACATCATAAGCAAGCTTTTTTCTACCTAATTTTTCAGTTTCTAAAATGCTGCCGCCAAGAGAGCTAACAGTTTCTTCAATTTTTGCTGTAACTTTATCTGCTTCATCATTGTCCAGATTAGGTTTAATGGTAGTAAGCAGTTCATATTTTTTCATTTTTGTCTCCTTAATGTAAGTGTAAGTGTAAAAAAATCCTATCACAAACATTTTTCAGATACAAGAAAAAGATTAAGTTATTTATACCAAACCCCGGAAAATACTCTCTGTGCATCGCCCGTCATAAAGACGTTTCCGCCCTCCTGATACTGGATGGAAAGCTCTCCGCCGGGCAAAATTACATTTACTTCTTCATCCAAAAGTCCCTTTTTTACCCCGAGAGCAACGCTGGCGCAAGCCCCTGTACCGCAGGCAAGAGTAATGCCGCAGCCTCTTTCCCAAACATCTATTTTAATTTTTTTTCTGGATTTTATTTCAACAAATTCCACATTTGTTTTTTCAGGGAAAAGCGGTGAAACTTCAATCGCAGGACCAATTTCAGCAGCAAGTTTTTTAGTGTCTCCGTCTGTAAATATGACACAGTGCGGGTTTCCCATACTAACCGCAGAAGCTCGAAAGCCTTCAACCTCAAAATCAAAGACATCAAGGGCTTTTGTCGGGATTTTTGCGGCATCAAAAATAGGCGTGCCCATATTTACGCATACTTTTCCTGTTTCAAGAATCTCTGGAATTATCACTCCTGCAAGGGTTTGCACGGAGAACTTATGTTTTTCTATAATGCCTTTATCATGAACGTATTTTGCAAAGCATCTCATGCCATTTCCGCACATTTGTGCTATTGAGCCGTCCGAATTATAAAATTTCCAAGCTATATCTACGTTTTCAGCGCTTGGTGTTCTATCAAATTTTACGGCAGAAAATATCCCATCTGCCCCGATTCCAAAATTTCTATCACACAATTTTTTGGCTAAATCACTTGTGGCATCAGCGTTTTCAAGAATTATAAAATCGTTGCCCAGCCCTTGCCATTTTTCAAATTTTATATCCATTTTATCCTCAAATAACAGCTATTTTAAGCCGATTTTACTGCAATTTTAAAGAAAAATCAATGAAAACTTTACATTTGTAACAGTTCAATTTCAATCTCAAAACTTCGTTTCCAGGGTAAAAAATATTTTGCTGCGAATTTGCAATCTAAAAATTTTGAAATTTTATCTTCATAGTGTTGAAATTCTGCTATATTTGCTTTTAAGCCTTCTTCAAAATCTGTATAGCCTTCCCTTACTGCTTTTCGAATGTTTGCCTGATACGCCCAATCATCTAAAAACCTGACTGCCATCAGGTGCTTAAATGCTGCAGGATTAAATGTGCCGCTTTTCTTTGCCAGATAGGTGTTTAGGGCAATACACAGAGCGCTTCCTATTGTATTTGCACTTGTGTTATACGCGCTATATGCAAGTATATTAGTATTTTCCAGTTTTTTATCAGTGATTTGGCTTGCAAACTCATTATCTGACCCGTTTGCATTGTTGATATCCGCTATAAAATAAGGGGTTTTGGGAATTTGAAAATTGCTTTGAAAAGCATTAACCAAGTCTCCCAAGACTAAATCACCCTGTTCAAATTGGAAATTATTAACCACTATTGTTATTTCGGCGTTTTCTAACGCTGCAAGTTCAGCCCCTGCAAGAGATAGCTGGGATTTAACACAATTTTCCACTGAAATATCCTCATACTTTGAAATTTTGCCCTTAGAATCCGGGAAAGTATATATTGGAGCTATTTTAACATTATTGCCATCTAAAATTGCCCGTGCAAGAAGGGTTAAGGGGATTTCATCAGCACCTGTTTTAATTATGGCATTTAGTTTTCTGCTTTTTGCCTCAGCCTCAAGAGTTTGAGCTTCTTCAACATTAAGTCCGTATTCCCCTGTATCATCTTTAGAATAAACAAGGGTATCTAAAACCCCGTCACTAAGCCAATCTAAGTACAATCTGTTAATTTCAAAGTTTCTTTTTCTTGTAGCAAGATAATCGTCTAAAATCTCTTCAGGCACTGTATTATAGACACAATTATACTGTTTTAGGGCACGGGATTTGTGCTGGTGGTATGAATACTCAAAAATCCTTTTGCCCCAAGGGTTCCAGTATTCTTTTTCTTCTTCATTGATGTTATTGTTTGAGATTCTCATTATGCTTGAAAAGCCAAAAACCTTTGCCTCTTTTGATTTTAAGACTTCTTTAAAAGAACCCAGCCTGTTTTTAATTGCACTAAAGTCATCATTAATTCTTCTTGAAGAAACAAGTCCGCCATAGGCTAAGGTATCAAGCGCAATAACTATATAATCAAGCTTGGGCAGTGTTTTTAGCCATTCCAATAAAGCTGAAATATCTGCCATATCCAACAATCCGCCTAAAAATTTTCTTTCAGGAAGATAAAGTTTTATGTCTTCATTAATGGTGCAAATCTGCTCTACGAGCGTATAGCAGATGGGTCTATTGTCTATTGGAATTAAAGCAATTTTTTTCATCAAAAATTATTTTACATCAAAATCTGTTTAGTTTACAATAATTATAAAAAATAAGGGAATTTTTATTGCCTTGTAAAAAATAATAAAATACCGGGCAGCAAGGCACTTTCAGGAGTATAATTTTGGAATTTAATATAGAAGATATAATAAAAGTAACTGGAGCTGAAATTCTCCATAAAACCAATACCGATGGGGAATTTAAGGTTTCAACCGATACAAGAAAAATCAGCAAAGATTTAGGTAATATAATTTATTTGCCATTGAGAGGGGAAAATTTTGACGGTCATAATTTTATAGACAAGGCCATTGAAAACGGGGCTAAGGGCTATTTTACACAGGAAAAATATAAGATAAATAAAAATGCAGATTTTGTACTGTATGTCCAAAATACGCTTATAGCCTATCTTAAGCTTGCAAAGCATATAAGAGAAAAAATAAACCCGAAAGTTATTGCAATTACCGGTAGTTCAGGTAAAACCACCACAAAAGAAATGCTATCAAGCGTTTTAGAAACAACCTTCAAAACTCATAAGTCAAAACTCAATCATAATAATGAAATTGGGCTTTGCGAGACAATGTTTTCAATGCCTTTAGACACAGAAATTTTAGTTGTGGAAATGGGTATGAGAAATTTGGGTGAAATTCAGCTTTTGACAAGCTATTCGCTCCCTGATGCCGGTATAATAACAAATATAGGTTCTGCCCATGTTGAAAAGCTTGGCAACCAGAAAAATATTGCGATTGCTAAGTGCGAGATAGCCTCAAACCTAAAGCCTGATGGGATTTTTATAGGACAGGATTCGGAAATTTTAAACGAAACTTTGAATTATCAAGGCAAAAAGGTTTTGCCAAAACTTTCTGATTGTTCAAATATTGAGATAGAAATTGGAAAAACAGCTTTTGATTATGGTAAAACCCGCTATAATCTAAGTGTTGAAGGGGAACATAATATTGAAAATGCCCTGCTTGTAATTGAAACAGCAAAGTGGGCAGGTGTTACAACTGAAAATATTCAAAAGGGGCTTTTAAACTACAAACCTATTGAAAAGCGCTGGGAAATCACTAAAATCGGGGATTTGACGTTTATAAACGACAGTTATAATGCAAATCCTGAGTCTATGACGGCTGTGTTAAAAACTTTTCTTTCTGTTTACAAAGCTCCTCTATGTGTGCTTTTAGGGGATATGAAAGAGCTTGGAAAAAATGAAATTGCTTATCATAAAAAAATAGGTGAATTTTTATCGTCTTATCAGGGCGTAACTCTTCTTACTGTGGGAGAATTGGCAAAATTTATATCAAGGGCGTGCACGCTTGATTCAAAACATTTTGATAACAAACAAGAGTGTGCAAAGTATGTCAAAAACAATCTTGAGCCAAATACAACAATACTTTTGAAGGCATCAAGAAGCATGAAATTTGAAGAAATAATTGAAATGGTGAAAAATTTATGAGGATGATGAGTGTTGCAGCGCTGATGACTTTGGTTTTATGCCTGCTTTTCGGCGTTCCGTATCTAGAATTTATGAAGAAAAAAATGTATGGTCAATACATTAGAGAAGAAGTGCAAAAATTGCACGCTAAAAAGAATAAAACCCCAACAACAGGCGGTGTGTTTTTAATACTGGCACTTTTAGTGGGTTCGCTCGTTGCTCTTTTTATGGCGCAAGCTATTTCAACCCGTGCAATCATAGTCCTTATGACTCTTATTTTTTATACTTTTACAGGTTTTGAAGATGATATTAAAAAGATAAAAGGCTGTCAAAATGAGGGTTTAAGCCCGAGGGCAAAATTGGCGCTTCAAATAGCTGTATCAATGCTTCCTGCTGTATACCTTGTGTATCAAGGACAGACAGAAATTACACTTTTTAATTTACATTTGAATTTAGCCTATTTCTATCCTGTATTTGCAGTGTTTATGATAGTCGGCTCATCTAATGCAGTAAACCTCACTGACGGGCTTGACGGACTTGCCTCAGGGTGTGCATTTTTTGCATTTTTTGCATGTGCTGTTATATGTTATTTAAATTCAAATACTGACCTTGCGATTATTTCAATGGCGGCCTCTGCTGCGTGTTTAGGGTTTTTGTATTTTAATAAAAATCCTGCCAAAATATTTATGGGAGATACGGGAAGTTTGGCTTTAGGCGGGCTTTTAGCTACCATTGCCGTTATGGGCAAGTTTGAGCTTTGGCTTATTCCGATTGGGATTATTTTTATAGCTGAAACCCTATCTGTAATGCTGCAGGTGGCAAGTTTTAAACTGACAGGAAAAAGAATTTTTAAAATGAGTCCTATACATCATCATTTCGAGCTTTCAGGCTGGAATGAGAAAAAAATTGTTACCGTTTTTTCAATGATTTCTGCATTAGGCGGTATTATTGCCGTATGGGGAGTGTGCATTGGTAAAGTTTTAACAAACGGACAGCTGTAAAGAATTTTAAGGGGAGTTTTAGGGGAATAAGATGGAAATTTCTGTCAATAGTTTAAAAAATGAAAAAATATTGGTCTTGGGGCTTTCTACCACAGGATTTGCGGCTGCAAAATTTTTACTCAGAGCTGGTGCTGATTGTTTTTTAAGCGATTCTAAAGAATATCCAAAAGACCCTGTGGAGGCGCAAAAGGCGGAAATTCTTAAAAATAATGGGGTAAAGTTTGAATTTGGCGGGCATACGGAAGATTTTATAAAAGGGTCAAAATTTTGTATATTGAGCCCTTCTATTCCGCCTGAAAGTGATATTTTGGCACTTTTAGACGAATTAAATATACCATATTTTTCTGACCTTGAACTTTCTTATTTATTAAAGCCCGAAAATGCTGAAATAGTAACCATTACAGGTACAAATGGTAAAACTACAACCACAATGTTGACATCTCATATTCTGGGTCAGAAGTTTTTTGCTCCAGCTGCAGGAAATGTTGGGGTTTCTCCGTTGGATTATCTTTGCTTTGAAAATTTTATAGACAATAAAGAACTTTGCGCTGAGCAAAACAAGGGTGATAATACGGCTAAAAGCCCTGATTTTCTTGTAATTGAGGCAAGTTCTTACCAATTACACTATACAGGTGCTTTTTCTCCTGATATGGCGGTATTTTGCAACCTTACCCCGGACCATATAAATTGGCATAAAAATATTGAAAATTATTTTTATGATAAGGCAAAAATGTATGATAGAATGGGCGAAAATCAGCATGCTATCTTAAATTTAAACGATGATGCGGTAAAAAATATTAAAACAAAAGCAAAAATCCATTTCTTTGCACTTGAGGATAAATATGAGGAGCTGCAAAATATAGATGGAGCTATAGATAGAGCTTCTTATATAAAAGGCGGGAAAGTTTATTACGGAAATGAAGAAATTATAAACACTGATGAGGTGCCGATTGTGGGTAATCATAATCTGCAAAATGTAATGTGTGCAGTAATTTCAGCTAAAATTGCAGGGCTTGATAATGAAACAATTAAAAAAGGAATTAAAACATTTAAAGCCCCAAAACACCGCTGCGAGCTAATTATAACTAAAAATGGAATATCTTATTACAATGATTCGAAGGCAACAAATCCTGAAGCATCAATTGTTGCAATAGGTGCATTTGATGGCAAAAAGGTATCGCTTATTGCGGGGGGGCGGGATAAAAATACTTCACTGGATGAATTTTCCAAACTCATTAAAGAGAAGATTGATAAGGTTGTTTTAATAGGTGAAGCTGCTGAGCGCTTTAATGATGCCCTTAAAGATGCAGGTTTTAGCAATATTGTTTTTGCGGATACACTTTCTGATGCAATTGATAAAGCGGAAGAAGGAAACCCTGATGTAGTACTATTTTCACCGGCATGTGCCAGCTTTGATATGTTTAAAAACTATGAGATGAGAGGGGATGCTTTCAGGGATTATGTATTATCAAGGTAATCAAGGCTCATCCAATAACAGGTTTGATGGCAGATATAATTCAGAATATCGGCGCAGAGGCAATTATGGCGGCGGAAACGGCGGTGGAGGCAACAGAGGTGATGGAGGAAACAGCAGTAAAGGCGGCCGGTCTGGCGGACAGAATTATATAATTTCTCCGCCCGATAAAACGCTTGTTTGGATAATAGGCGCCCTTGTTGTTATTGGAATAATGGCTATTTTTTCGGCAGGTTCTCCTCGCGCTGTTGCAGAAGGTGTGAATCCTGTATTCTTTACAGTAAGACAGTTCGCCTGGCTTATTGGCGGTGTTTTTGGCGCGATGTTTTTTGCAAATTTTGATTATCGTAAATTACGCGCCTACACTTATCAATTACCCATTGTGGTTCTCGTTTTGCTTGCTCTGGTGCAGTTTACGCCTTTGGGGCTTACTGTTAATGAGGCGAAAAGGTGGCTTGTATTGGGTCCTATTCAATTTCAGCCGTCAGAACTTGCAAAACCTGCTATAGTTCTTATGTTTGCATCATTATTTAGTGAAAACCCAATACTTCTTGATGATAAAAAGATTCCAGCTTACATTATTTTTGGTGCAGCTCTTTTATTAATATACAAACAGCCGAACCTTTCTATGATAATACTTTTGACCCTTACTTTTGCAGCACTTTATTATATGGCAGGCGGCTCGCTTAAAAAGCTTATGATAACGGGTTTAAGCGGTATAGCTTTGGTTGCTTTTACAATAAGAGATTATCAAAAACAAAGATTTCTTGTTTGGCTTGACCCGAATAAAGACCCGCTGAATGCAGGATATAATATAATTCAGTCTCTTGTGGCGTTTGTTGAGGGGGGATTTTTTGGTGTCGGGTTTGGCAATTCTAAACAAAAGCTATCCTGGCTTCCTGAAGGGCATACAGACTTTATTTTTGCCGTAATTGCAGAAGAATTTGGCTTTTTGGGGTGTTTTTTCATAATAATGCTTTTTGCAATGTTTCTACATAGGAGTTTTATTATAGCATCCAGAAGCCCTGATATGTTTGGAAAGCTTTTAGCTGTGGGTATTGCATTTTCTGTAGGGTTCCAGGCATTTATGAATATGGCGGTTGCAAGTTCATTTATTCCTGCAACAGGTATTCCGCTTCCTTTTATAAGCTATGGCGGAAGTTCGCTTTTTGTGTCATTGTGTATGTTTGGAGTACTTTTAAATATTTCAAAAAAACGGGTGCAAAGGATTAGACCATATGAAAAAAAATCAGCATACTAAAACTTTTTTCTTAACAGGAGGGGGTACAGGAGGGCACATATACCCTTGTGTGTCGATTTTAAATGAGCTTAAAAAGCAAGGGTACAGCAGTATTTTTTATGTTGGAAATAAAAAAAATCCTGAGTTTGAAATTATAACAAATATGGGAGAAAATTTTTTAGATGTTCCTGTTTTTGGTATGCCAAGGAAATTGAGTTTGAAATTTTTAAAGTGGATGATTTTACTTTTTATCTCAATTTTTAAGTGCTTATATTATGCTCTAAAATTCAAGCCGGATGCGGTTTTTGCAGCGGGCGGGTATGTGAGTGCCCCTATGGTGATAGTTTCGAATATCCTTAAGATTCCCTATATAATGCATGATTCAGATGCGCACCCGGGTATTGTAACCCGTGCCTTCTCAAAAAATGCAGACACTTTAAACCTTGCTTTTAAAGAAGGTGAAAAATTTATAAAAGCAAAAAGAATTACACACTTTAAAAACCCTGTAAGGGATGAATTTTTCACGGTTTCAAAAAATGAGGCGAGGCAAAATTTTGGTTTAGATAATGAACTTTGTGTATTAATTATGGGCGGCTCGCAAGGGGCAAAAAGCATCAATAGCGCTGCAATTGGCGCTATTAAATATTTTAAAGACAATAAAAATGTAAAAATAATTTTCCAGACAGGAAAGAAAAATTATGAAGGCGTTATAGCTTCTTTGCAGGAGCAGGATTGTGCTGTGGAAACCCTTGAAAATGCCGTAATTCGTCCTTATTTTGACAAAATGTATCTGCCAATCTTGGCTGCGGATATTATAATTTCACGTGCAGGTTCTTTAAGTATTTCAGAGATTTTAGCTGCTAAAAAACCGTCGATTCTTATACCTTACCCGTATGCGGCAGCTGACCATCAAAGAAAAAATGCAAGAGAAATTGAAAAGACAGGTGCCGCACTTTATATCGAAGATTCTGATTTAACGCCTGAAATCCTCATAAAAACAATTGAAGAGTTGATTTTAAATGATAAAAAGCTTAAAGATATGATAAAATCGGCTTCAAGCCAAATAACAGAAAACCCGACAGGAAAAATTTTAGACTTAATTTTGGATGCTGCAGGGGCTTTAGAAGCTGACAACAATTAAAAGGAATGCTTTAAATGAGAGCGGAAGAAATTTTAACATCTGCAGGAAAATTTCATATAGAGCTTGGACTTACAAGGATTTTAAAGATTTTAGAGCTTTTAGGCAATCCGCAAAAAGATTTAAAATTTATCCATGTTGCTGGCTCTAACGGAAAAGGCTCTACATGTGCGATTTTAGAAGAGATTTTAGTTAAGGCGGGGTATAAAACAGGAAAATTTACAAGCCCGCACCTTTTTTCTTATACTGAAAGAATAACTGTAAATAAGCACCCCATAAGTGATTTAGATTTTGAAACCATAATAAATAAAATTGTTGAACTTGATAAGAAAAATAATATTGAACTTACCGAATTTGAAATTTTAACTGCGGCAGGGTTTTTGTATTTCAAGGAAAAAGCTTGTGATATTGTGATTCTGGAGGTTGGACTTGGCGGAAGATTAGATTCTACCAATGTTATAGAAAACCCGCTTGTCTCAATTATAACATCCATAAGCCTTGAACATAAAGAAAGGCTTGGAGATACAATTGAAAAAATTGCAAAAGAAAAGGCTGGGATTATTAAAAAAGGCCGCCCGGTTGTGTTTTTAGAGGAAAATAGAGGATGTAAAATATTAGAAGATGAAGCTTTGAAAAAAGACGGGATAATCTTTAAAACCAAGGCTATATCGGTAAAAAACGGATGTGCAATTTTAAGCTTACCGCACTATACCGGTAAAACTACACTATCGGATGTTATAGACGATATTAGTATTTCAAAAAGTGCTGCGGTGTCTGTAAAATTTAACCTTAAAGGGAAGCATCAGGGTGAAAATCTTGCACTTGCATTAAAAACGGTTGAAATATTGAATACCAAAGGGTTTAAGATTGACCAAAAAACAATCATGGGTGCACTTGAAACCGTGCGATGGAAATTCAGGCTGGATGAAATTAATTACAATGGGAATAAAATTTTAATTGATTCTTGTCACAACCCTGATGGAGCAAGGGTTTTATCAAATTATTTAAATGAAAATTATAAAGGTAAAAAAATAAAATTTATATTCGGGTGCCTTAAAAATAAGGACTACGGTGAAGTTTTAGAATATTTATTAAGCAGCGATACAGAAGGGAAAGATGTAAAGAAGCCCGATATTCAAAGAAAACTTTTTTTCTATGAATTTGATTACCCGAATGCATTAAAATATGAAGATTTTATAAAAAATATAAGGGCTGATTTTAAACCGCTGATAGAAAAAACTGATTATCCAAAAATTGGAATAACCGGTAAAGACTTTGATTTAACGGTAGTTTGCGGTTCAATTTATATGCTCGGGCTTCTTTTTAAAGATTTTCCCGATTTTAATTTTTAAAAAGCTATAAGTCTTAATTTCTTTAAAAAATTTTAAGCCCATTTTATTTTTTTTGTTTTATGAAAAACCCTTTGTGGTATAATTTTCCCATAAATATTACTATTATGGAGAAAAACGCCTTATGAATAATACCCTAAGTGCTACAAAATCTGAATACTTAAATAGAATCATTGATTTAACGGCTTCAAAAAACCCGAATGAACCTGAATTTTTACAGGCAGTTAAAGAGGTTTTATCTTCACTTGAACCTGTTATTTTAAAACATGAGGAAGAATATAAGCCGATTGCTCTTTTAGAAAGAGTGGTAGAACCTGAAAGAATTATATCATTCAGAGTTCCTTGGATTGATGATAAAGGACAGGCGCAGGTAAATAGAGGCTTTAGAGTGCAATTTAACGGTACTCTTGGACCATACAAAGGCGGTTTAAGATTTCACCCTACAGTTAATCAAAGCATTATGAAGTTTTTGGCGTTTGAACAAATCTTTAAAAATGCACTTACAGGGCTTCCTATTGGCGGCGGTAAGGGCGGTTCGGATTTTGACCCTAAAGGAAAATCTGATAATGAAATTATGCGTTTTTGCCAAAGCTTTATGACTGAATTGCAAAAACATATAGGCCAAGATGTTGATGTTCCTGCAGGTGATATCGGTGTTGGCGGAAGAGAAATCGGGTATTTATTCGGTCAATACAGAAGAATTAAAAATAATTATGAAGCAGGTGTTTTAACAGGCAAGGGCTTAGATTACGGCGGTTCTTTGGCAAGAAAAGAAGCTACAGGCTACGGTTTAATCTATTTTATGAGAGAAATGCTAAAAGCTAACTCTATGGAATTAAAAGGTAAAACCGTTATTATATCCGGTTCGGGTAATGTTGCCATTTATGCTTGCGAAAAGGCTCAGGAATATGGTGCAAAAGTTGTAGCCATGAGCGATTCAAACGGCTGCATATATGATAAAGACGGCATTAAACTTGATGTTGTAAAAGAAATTAAGGAAGTAAAAAGAGGCAGAATTAAAGAATATTTAAATTCTGTTCCATCAGCACAATATATGGAAAATAACGGCGAAACTCCTGCTGTATATACAATTAAGGCAGATGTAGTTCTTCCTTGCGCAACTCAAAATGATATTGATTTAAACACTGCAAAAATCCTTGTTGAAAACGGTGCAAAAGCAGTGGGTGAAGGCGCTAATATGCCATGCACAAATGAAGCTGTCGGATATTTCCTTGAAAACAGTGTTCTTGTAGCGCCCGGTAAAGCTGCAAATGCAGGCGGTGTTGCTACATCAGCGTTAGAGATGTGCCAAAATTCAATGAGATATTTCTGGAGTTTTGATGAAGTAGATAAAAAGCTTGACGGGATTATGACAAATATCTTTGCTCAAACCAAAAAGGCAGCGGAAGAATACGGTTATGACAATAATTACGTTGCAGGTGCCAACATTGCTGCATTTAGGAAAATTGCAAAAGGTATGAAATCTCAAGGGTTAATTTAATCCTTAAAAAATGCTTGCGTTTGATAAATTTAATATCAAACGCAAATTTAGCTTGAAAAATAAAAACGAGGTATTAACAAATGATTAGATTAGGAATTTTAGGATACGGGAACCTTGGAAGAGGTGTTGAAGCTGCAGCTGCTCAAAACCCTGATATGGAGCTTTGCGCAATATTTACAAGGCGTGCGCCCGAAACATTGAAACCTGCAACAGATGTGAAAGTGGTAAATGTTTCAGAGATTGAAGACTGGAAAGATAAAATTGATGTTTTAATCCTTTGCGGCGGAAGTGCTACGGATTTGCCGGTTCAAACACCGCAATATGCTAAAATGTTTAATGTTGTGGATAGTTTTGATACCCATGCAAAAATCCCTGAACATTTTGCAAATGTTGATGCTTCAGCAAAAGAGGCAGATAAAATTGGTATAATATCAGTAGGCTGGGACCCGGGGATGTTTTCTTTAAACAGAATGTATGCTAATGCCATTCTTCCTGAAGGAAATGATTATACATTCTGGGGCAGAGGGGTAAGCCAAGGGCACTCTGATGCAATCAGAAGAGTGGAAGGCGTTTTGGATGCAAAACAATACACCGTTCCTGTGGTATCAGCACTTGAAGCTGTTAAAAACTGTGAAAACCCGACCCTTTCAACACGCGAAAAACACACAAGAGAATGTTATGTTGTACTAAAAGAGGGTGCAGACAAGGCAAAAATTGAGGCTGAAATTAAAAATATGCCAAACTATTTTGCAGATTATGATACAACTGTGCATTTTATTTCCTTAGAAGAATTAAAACGCGACCATTCGAAAATCCCTCACGGCGGTTTTGTATTTAGATGCGGTAAAACAGGGTTAAATAAAGAGAATAACCACATTATTGAATATAATTTAAAACTGGATTCAAACCCTGAATTTACATCAAGCGTGCTTGTTGCCTATGCAAGGGCTGCATATAAATTAAATAAAGAAGGGCAAAAGGGCTGCAAAACAGTATTTGATATAGCTCCTGCTTATTTAAGCCCAAAATCAGGTGAAGAACTTAGAAAAACAATGCTGTAAACCATGTTTTTCTTAAAATAGCCTGGTTTGTTAAGGGCTTATATACTGTAAGAGTAATATAAAACTCAAAACCAGATAACAATATATTGAAGGTGTCAAAGTTAGTTTGGCGCCTTTTTTAAATATTTCTTCACGATAAAATACAAACTTAATATTGTTAAAATTATTCCTAAAGCTTCTGAAAGTGCATAAGGTAGGTTGAAACCTATGGGTGCATTTAAAATAAAAGATGATGTTATAAAAATATAAAATAACCCGGGGATTAAAGTGATAAGATAGTTTTTGCCTTCTTTATACAAATAAACCGTTGCATACAGGAAGGTTGGAATTGCAATGAGCTGGTTTACAAATGTAAAATACCGCCAAATAAGTGAAAAGCTGTCACTGTTGTATTTTGCCCAACATAAAATTAAAACAAGGTACAAAACAATTGGAATCATTATTTTAACTCTGTTTGAAATTTTATTTTGTTTAATCTTAAAAATCTCGCACAGTGTGAGTCTTAAAGCTCTAAGTGCCGTATCTCCTGATGTTATTGGTAATATTACAACGGCAATTGTTACAATCCAGGCTAAATAAGGTGCAGCAAAAGTATCAGCTATAATATTTATAACATTAGCTGTTCCTATAATGCTATCAGGTACAATATGCTGATTGTAAACGCTCATGGCCGCCGCTGCCCAAATCATTGCAATTAAAGATTCAATACACATCATACCGTAAAATATTTTCCTTCCTTGAGATTCCTTTTCTACGGTTCTTGAGATAATAACAGCCTGTGTTGAATGAAATCCTGATAAAAGTCCGCAGCTTACCGTCATAAAAAATATGGGTAAAATATGCAAGCCTTTTGGGTGCAGGTTGATATTTGAAAGGCTAAATTCTGTTAAACTTACACCTTTTGTGAAAAATCCTGCAAGGATAAAAAGCGTACCTAATAAGAGCATGATGGTAAAAATCGGGTAAAATCTTCCTATAATTTTATCAATAGGAAACATTGCAGCCAAGATATAATAAAGCGCAATTGCAAAATATATGGATAAAACCACAGGGTTATTTATTGAAAAATCAGTCTGATTGAAAAATCTCTCTGCTATAACATCTCCTGCTGTATAGATAAAAACTGCGGCAAGCAAAATAAGCATAATTGAAACTATTGCAACAAAGATTTGGTAAAACCTTTTTCCTAAATATTTGTTGATAAGTTCTGTTATTTGGGCGCCGTTGTTTCTCATTGATATCATTCCGCAAAAATAATCATGAACACTGCCCATAAAAATACAGCCTAATGGAATTAAAAGAAAAGTAACAGGACCAAACAAAATTCCCTGAATAACGCCGAGTATGGGTCCTAAGCCCGCAATATTCAAAAGGTGGATAAGCATATTTTTATTTTCTGAAAGTGAGAGAAAATCCACCCCGTCATTTAAAGCGATTGCGGGTGTTTTTCTATCATCCGGCGCAAAGACATTCTCAATATATTTTGAATAAAAAATATACCCGAAAAATAAGATACAAAGCCCTGTTATAAATGTAATCATACTGCTTTTCTCAAATTTTATTTACACCCCTGTTGAGCCGAATCCTCCTGTGCCGCGGGCGGTTGATGTCAGGTCGCCCGATACTTTAATTTCTGCCCTAACTACAGGTGCTATCAGCATTTGAGCGATTCTATCCCCTCTTTTAATTGTAAATTCTTCATTTGATAAATTTATAAGCCCGACACAAACTTCTCCCCTATAATCTTCATCAATTGTGCCAACGCAGTTTGATAAAGTTATTCCGCTTTTTATAGCAAGCCCGCTTCTTGGACGGATTTGCGCTTCATATCCTCTTGGAAGCTCAATTTTTATTCCTGTTGGAATTAAAGCTCTCTCTAATGGTTTTAAAACTACAGGCTCATTGATTGAAGCCACAATATCCATACCTGCAGCACCTTCAGTTTTATATTCAGGCAGCCCTGCACAGTGTTCCAGTTTTTCAACTTTTAATATAATCTTTTCCATATCTATTCTCTCCCGTTTATTAATAATTCTATGGATTGCCGCAGCAGCTATTTCCTCCTTTGCAATGATAAAAAAACTACTTATTCAGCTCATACAAATATTTAAGCCCAAGAAGCGTTAAATCTTTGTTTATGTAATTAATATCTCTCTCTAAATTTGAAAATAAAACGCTTGAAAAGCCGCCTGTTGCAATAATGCTGGCACCGTCTGAATCTTTAACCTCAAGTTCTTCTTCACAATGCTTAATCATGCCATCTATCATACAGGCATGACCTCTTACTATTCCTGACATCATGGCATTAATAGTGTTTTTGCCTATGGTAGTTTTAGGTGCTTCAATTTTCACTTTTGGAAGTTTTGATGTAAAGCTGCTTAAGGAGCTTGCCTGAATTTTGAGCCCCGGTGCAATAATCCCGCCAACAAATTTTTTATCTTTATCTACTATATCAAAAGTGGTTGCTGTGCCAAAATCTATAACAATTGCGGGGAGTTTATAATACTTTACGGCTGCTGCAGCATTTGCAATTCTATCTGCGCCAAGTTCTTTCGGGTCATCTAAGTCAATTTCAAAAGGCAGTTTTAATTTATGCGATACTAATATACTTTCAATATTTAAATATTTTTTTAAAGCAGCCTTAAATGTTTCTCCTAAAGACGGCACAACGGTTGATATAATTGCAGCTTCAATCTTCACATTTTGCCCGATAGAATTTAGAAGACTTGAAATTAAAATTCCATATTCATCTATCGTACGCTTTAAATCAGATGAAATATTCCAGTTTATAAGAGGCTTATCTTCATTGCTGCTTGAATATGCGCCGGAAATTCTGTTAAAGACTCCTATATTTGTGTGTGTATTTCCTATATCAATTGTAAGCAGCATTAAAACTCCTTTGAAATAATTTGCCCGTTAGTTATCAATCACTTCAATCTCGGAAAAATCAGATAAATAGGGCAGATGCTCCTCTTTTATGATTTCACCGGGTAAAAGTACGGAAATTCCTGGAGGGCATAGCGCTATTACTTCTGCTGAAATTTTTCCTACAGCATCTTCGATTTTTACAAGTTTTTTAGGTGCAAAATAAGCATCCCTTGGATTCATAATTGTTTCAGGCACCATCAAAGGCATATATTTTTTACCTTCAAGATGGCAAATATCAGGATATTCGCGCTTTGAAATCTCTTTTAGTGCCTTAATTAAATATTCAAATTCACTTCTTGTATTTCCAATATTTGATAAAATCAAAACTCCTACATCTGAAGCTGATTCAATTTCAATATTAAAATCTAATTCTAAAATGGTTTCTAAACGCTTACCGCTTAAGCCCGCCATTTTAATAAATATTTTTGTAACATCAAAATTAACATTATCTTCTTCCCCAAGGACAGAAAGATTTTTGATATTTTTTGCTTCACGCCTGAAGTATTTAGCGTTTTCAATAGCATTTTTTATTAATTCCTGACCTTTTTTTGAACTTAAATGTGCGCGTGCAGCATCCAAGCTTGCAAGAAGAAGGATTGAGGGGCTTGTTGTATGTAAAAGTTTAAGAGCATGTTCAATTTTATGAACATCAAGCTTTGAATTTTTTGAAATATGCAGCATAGAAGCCTGAGTCATAGCTCCGCCTGTTTTATGCAATGAATGTACAACGGCATCTGCCCCAAGTTCAAGCGCACATACAGGTAGCTCATCAGAATAATTCCATAAACTTCCATGAGCTTCATCTACGATTAATGGAATATTACGTTTTTTACATATTTCAGCCATTTTTTTAATATCTGATACCATGCCTTCATATGTAGGATTTACCACCCAGACAAATTTTGCATTTGGTTTTAAATTAAGTTGATATTCAAGTTCATCTGCTTCAATTGCGCCAAAAATTGACCAATTATCTAATAGTTTTGGCATAAGCCAGGTTGGATTAGAGCCTGAAATCATTGTGCCTGTGAGCACTGAACGGTGAGAATTTCTTGCAATAATAATTTCATCAGATGGAGATACTACACCAAATGCTATTGCAAGATTAGAAATTGTACTTCCGGATGTTATAAAAAATGTTCTTTTTGAATTATAAGCAATGCTTGCAACCTTCATAGCATCTTCTATAGCACCGGATGCAGGGTGAAGTGTTCCAAGCCCGTCAAATTCATCTGTTGTATCTAATAAAAGCGCAGAATTTCCAATTAGCTTTTCAAAGCGCTCTAAAATACCTCTGCCCCTGTTGTGACCGGGGATGTGGAAGCCAACTGCAGGATTTTCTTTATAGCTTTCAAGTGCATCTAATAAAGGTGCGACAACGCATTCTTCAACATTATTTTTTCTATCATACAAAATTGAAGATTGATTGTTGAATGACACTATGGGGTTAGATTTAAACGAAATATTATCGCGAACACTATCAGATATATTTTTATTCAATTCAATTTCCTTGTTAATTACAATAATATTATATAAGAAATATTATAAAATCAAAGAAACATGTTTTTTGCCTTATAAAGCTGTATAATCTTGTTTTTGTTGCAAAATGTTAAGAAAAAATTACACATTTTAATAAAGGCGGAAACTTTAAACATCAATGCGCAAAAAAAATTAATTTTGTGTTTTGTACGAAATGAAGCACCTTTTTGCTTAAAACCATAAAAAATGATACAATAAACATTAACGAGGAAAAACAAGGGTTTTAAGCGAAGGTAAGAAGGTAGGGAAATTATGGTCGATAATCGTTCGACAGGTTTTCTTGGGTTAAACGGCTTCAATTTTAAATCTGGGGATGCATCTGGCATGGCAAATAAAACCCAGGATGATAAAATGGGGCAGGGCGGCGAATATTTCGCACAAGGTCAAAGAGAACCTGAAGAAGAAAAAAGAGAGAATATATTCATTGACCGGTCAGCACAATTAAGGGGTGCCTTAGATTCTCTTGCACTTTTGAATGCTTCAAGAATTAAAAAGTTCAACATTTTGGACAGAGAAGAAAAAGAAGATGAGGAAGATGAAAAGAAAAAGAAGAAAAAATCTAAAAAAGAATTGACTCATCTTATTGACGACTTTGAAAAGAATTAAAATTTAATAATTAAAATGCAAAATAGTATTGCGGATAGAATTTTAAATATTAAGAAAGAAGATTACTACAAAAAAGCAAATCTTCATACTCATTCAACTGCATCAGACGGTAAAGAAGAGTTTGACAAGCTTATAGAAGAGGCTATAGAGCTTGGCTTAGAGCACTTTTCTATTGCAGACCACAATACGCTTGAAGGGTATAAGACTTCAAAATATATAAATAACCCCATACTTATTCCTGCTGTTGAATTTGATTGTTTTTATCAAACCAGCTTAATCCATATTTTAGGCTATGGTGTAGATTTTAATAATCCTGAAATTAATGAGATTTGTACTAAAAATAAATCTGAAACCGAATATGATATTGTAAGGCTTTTTCATTCAAGGCACCCAAAAGATGCAATAGAAAAAATTCATAAAGCTGGAGGAATTGCAGTATTGGCACATCCTTGCTGTTGTTCTGTTTTAAGTTTAAATTACCTTGTTAAAAAATTAAAATCATTCGGGCTTGATGGTATAGAAACCTACTATCCATATAACAGGCACAGAGGGATAATTAAATTTCACTCAAGAAAAAAGCCCCATATTCTGGCTGAAAGATACAACCTGATTAAAACAGGCGGTACAGATGAACATGGGAAGCTTAAATAATTTTTTAAACCTGCTTATTTATATAGGTTTTTTGCAGTTTCTTTTTTATCCATCCTCAAATACCACCAAGTTAAGCACAGCATACTGAATGGTAAAAGAAGCCCGCCCATTGTGGCTGAAAAATAACCTTTAATTAAATTTATCATCTGCATTGCACTCATATGGTTCATATAAAAATCTTGTGTAAATATTAAAGCATTTGACAGCTGGCCTGTTATAAAAGACCAAATTTGAACAATTATGCTAAGTAAAATTACAATACCTAAATTGGGAAAATAATTTTTAAGCGCAAGCTTTATTGCCTTTAATATGCTTTCTGTCGGGGTTAAATTAGGGCTTAAAACAAAAGATTGCAGGGTTACGGTAAAAAGCAGAGCAAAAGCAAATGTAATTAAGCCTATAAGTGCAATAGCTTGAATACTTGAAGGACTTGCAAAATCTCCGGAGGCAAACATTTGCGGGCTTAAACCAAGAGCTGTAAATAAGGCTATTATAAGTACAATAAATAAAATAGGTATAATAATTGCAGAAATTAAAAGAAAAACAATATAGTCTTTTGTCCTTTTTTTAAAAATTTCAGTATAATATTTAAATTCTTTCAGTGGTTCGTTTTCAACGATTTGTTTTGAGATTAAAATTAAACCGCCTGAAATAAGTGCATACTGCCAAAAACTGTGGCAAAATAATATAAGTCCTAAAATTAAACATATAAATGCCATTCCTAAATTTACATTTTGTCCTGATATCAGAAACGGTAAAAAACATACGGTTATACCGATAAGCTGCCCAAAAAGCGGGTATAAAATATATTTTAAATACTGCGGCAGCCTAAAAAGATATTCTGTAAATGATTTTGATACTATTGTAAAAACAGAACTGCTTTTTTTATACATAAAAACTCCAATTTTTCTTCTAAAACTTGTTTTAAAAGAATTATAGCAATTTTTATAAAAAAGATAAAATTTATACTATTTTTAGATTACTTTCTTTTTTAAGGAAGCTGTATTTTGAATAATATTCTTCAGGGTTTTCCTTTGCGGCTTTTATAATTTGCTCAAGTTCAATAAACTTGCTTGCTAAATTAGGGTCAAATTGGCTGCCTGAGCATCTTTTTATTTCTTCAATTGCAACTTCATGGTCTAAAGCTTTTCTGTATGAGCGTGTTGAGGTCATAGCATCATATGTATCTGCTATGGCTACGATTCTTGAAGATAATGGAATCTCTTCACCTTTAAGACCATCAGGATAACCTTTACCGTCCCATCTTTCATGATGAGCTTTTAGCCAGCTTGAAATGCCTGCTAATTTTTTTACGCTTAAAATCAGTTTCTCGGAGTTATTCGGGTGAGATTTCATAACAGCAAACTCTTCATCTGTTAATTTTCCAGGCTTACAGAGGATATTTTGAGGAATAGCAATTTTTCCAATGTCATGTAAAAGCCCTGCTGTTTCAATCTCTTCCAGTAATTTTTCATCAAAATCCATTTCTTTGGCCAAAATTAGAGAATACAAAGTAACCCTAAGTGAATGCCCATGGGTATAAGGGTCTTTGGAATCAAGAGCTGATGATATTGATTTAATTGTTTTATAGAATAATTCCTTTAAATCCTTTAAAATTACAGCTTTTGAGCTTGTTAAATTATATTTATTTATGCCTAAATTTACAATATTTGTAAGCTCTTCGGGCTCAAATGGTTTTAGCATATATTGGAATAAGTTACATTTGTTTACGGCATCTGTTAATATTTCAACATCTGCAAAGCCTGTAAGTAAAATTTTTACAACATCAGGCGCCAGGTTATTTACTTTTTCCAGAAATTCTGTTCCATCCATAATGGGCATTTTGTGGTCAGAAACTATAAGGGCAATTTTGTCCATGTTTTCTTCAAAGGTTTTAAGCCCCTCTAAACCGTTTTGTGCGGTTAGTATATTATATTTTCTATGAAAAGTTCTTTTTAAAAGCTGTAAATTGTTAATTTCATCATCTACAAGAAGAATTGTTGCATTATCAGTATTGATTTTCCCGCAAAGGATATCATCCATACCATCAATGAATAATTCTTGTTCTAAATTAAGCATCTACCCTCAACAATTAAATATCTTCAAAGTCTATATCGACAGCCTTTATTTAATACTTTAATTAATTTTTTTACTAAAATCAATAATTCAATTGTAGGAGAAGGATTTTGAGGATAAATGCGATTTGTTAAAATTTCTTAACTTTTATTTGTCGTAATTAAAAAACTGCCCAATCTATCTTTGGCAGTTTTTAATAATTAAAGCTTATTTAAATTAAAATTAATTATCAAAATAACCCATATTTGTTTGGTCTAGATAATCATCATATGTTTGTTTTTCTTGTTCTAATACCTGAATTTGAAGCTCTTTATTGCTTATTTTTTTATTATAGTCATCTTCCAGTATTTTGGCGTCTCTGGTTAATTTATCTTGTTCTTTTTGATATTTGTTTATAATTTCTTCTTCTTTGTCTAATCTTTCTATTTCTTTTTGAACATCTACATCTGTGCTTGTTGTGCTTTCTTCTTCATCTTCTATGGTGTCATCAAGCTCTTCATCGCCGTATTCAAGTTCTAATGCCTGGAGTTCGTTTTCTTCCTGGTCGCAAACTTTCATTAGTTGGTTTGATAATACGCGCTGGGCACACATCTTGTCATCAGATAATTCTGTAAGCTCAAATCTGGCATCACTAAGTTCACCTGTAACAAGGTAATCGCCTATGTATATTGATGCTGAAAAATGTTGACTCATTACTTTGGACTGCCTTTATGCTTACATTTTTGTGCCTCTACATGTATATAAAGTATTTTTGTATATAAAAATTGCTTACCAAATATATACTTCTGTAATAAAACTTTACAAATTCATTATTTTTTGAGCTTGATTGGAGCTTTAGACAGTTAGATATTTGTAAATATTTGTAAATAAAATTATTAAAATTGAAATTCTGACATTTAAAAAAACTTTATTAAAGTGGAAGAAGTAAACCAAACTGAACAAACCAAAAAGGAAAATTTAAATCTTTAAAGGCAAAAGAAGCGGCGGAGGTAAGTTTTGACAGTACAGCTTAGAAATAATCCTCAAACAGTAACTAATCCGGCAATAATTCCAAATAATACACATATATTATCAAACCAGACACAATTTCAAAACCCAATGCCTCAAGGAGTTTCAGCTCCACAGGGCGCAAGTGTACCGCCTCCTCCATCAAGCTGCGGCGGAAGTTTAAACACTTATGTTTAATTTAGGATAAATTTTTTATTAATTATTATCTTACTTTAAATTAAATGCACTAAAATTTAATAATAAAGGGCATTTTAAACCAAGTTTTTCTTTCAGTTGTAAATTATGCTTATTTTATGACATGCACAACCTCTGGTTGTGCTTTTTATTGTTTGCACTAGAAAACATTAAAAACAGCATGCATAAGGTGCAGGCGCTGACATAAAATTACAGTTTTATGTAAAAGTATTTTGGGTTTAGTTATAGTGTGTTATTTATTTTGCCAGATATAAAAAATATGCTCTATATTTTATATTTTCCCTCCGCAAAATATTTTACAAAAAGGACACGGGATTCGCACCTGTAAAGGATTGTATAAGTAATCTATTTATTAATATCTGCGGAGGCGAATTTTTTACGGTCCTTTTTTGTAAAATATTTTTCTTCTGGAAAATTTATATTTTTATTTCACCAGATTTTGGAACTGTACAAACTGTAGAAATTGCACAAACCACAGTTTTTTAAGTCTTGTAATTCTATGCCGTCTTGCTTCTTTTTTATCCTGATAAAGTTTTATTTTCTCAAGTGAATTTGAATCTGATTTACCAAAAAGAAATTCCAAGATAGAATCAAAATCTTTCTGTTTTTTATTTTTTGCTTTTTCTTTAGTTTTACTCATATCATATTAATAAAGTAAAAACAAAAGGTAAAATATTCCCCAAAAGAATAATGATTATTGCCCGAAAACACAATAGAAAAGATTAGTAATTGCTTGTATAAAACAAAAAGCCGATTAAAAGGTCAGCTAAAAGCAGGTAAATTGTACATAAAATAGCAGATTTAGTTGTTGAATCTCCAACATTTTTGGCTCCGCCCGTTGTATTATATCCTACGGTTGCGCAGACTGTTGAAATTATGGCGCCAAATATAAATCCTTTAAAAACACTGATATAAATATCTTTTGTATTAAACATAAGCCATACGGAATTAAAATATCTATTCGGGTGTAAACTGATAGAAAAGTAGGATACAAGCATGCCGCCTATTACACCTATGAATTCGGCTAAAATTACAACAAACATAACGCCGAATGCACCTGCAACAATTCTTGGCGCAAAATAATATCCTATCGGGTTTACCCCTAAAACCTTCATTGCATCAACTTGAGAGGTTACTTTCATATTGGCGATTTGTGCTGTTATTGCAGTTCCCGCTCTTGCCCCTATTGCAAGTGCTGCAAAACCCGGGGCAATTTCTCTGATTAATGCAACTCCTAAAAATCCCCCTATATAATCTTCTGCGCCGCTTAATAAAAACTGTTTTGAAACCTGAAGCGCAATAACTGATGATGCTATCATTATAATCATCAATGATATACCAAGAGAATCAAAACCGATTTTTGCAGCCTGTGATATTACGCTTTTAAAGGTGACATTTCCTTTAAAAGTATACTTAACAGCCTCTATAAAATTTTGTACACATTGTCCTAAAAATATAATCATAGAAAAATTTTAGCATAAATTATCGTAAAATATCGTAAAGAAAACTGGTTTTTTAACACCTTTTTATTTAGAATTAATGTTATGAGTTTTATATTATTTTTATTATTTTTATACCTTATTCTCTATTGTATATACCTTTTTACGCTCAATTTCAAAGCGTTTTGGAGAAAAGGCTTTTTAAAAAATGAACATTATATGCAGCAGATGAATTTAAAAGAAAATAAACTCTGTGTTGCAATTTGGGCAAATAGCAAGCATAAAAGGCTTGAAGATTTGCTTAAAGCTTTGAATAATCAAACTTATTCAAAGCAAAATTATTCTGTACATGTTGTTGTTCAAAGGGAGAAAGACTCTGTTAATTTTCTTCCTGAGTGTATATATGGCGCCATAATTCATTATATTGAAAATCCCGAGTTTTTCTCTAAAGATAAAGCGTTGTCAGTTTTTGTTGAAAAGCTGCTGCCTGAAAATAAATTTGATGCTTTTGTATTTTTAGGTGCAGACAGGACCGTTAATGAAAATTATCTTGAGATGGTGAATAAAAGCATTTATGAGTCTGGAACAATCTTGACCGGAAGCTTGAATGTGAAAACATCATCCCCTTCTCTTTTCTATAAATTAAAATATGAAATTTTAAATGCAAAGCAGCATTTTGTAAATAATACCGTAAATATAGCAAGAAGAATGTTTGATTTATCTCAGGTAATAGACGGTAACAACTGTGCTATAACTGCGGATGTGCTTGAAAAAACCGGAAGAATTTGTTTTGAAACCAGAAATGATGAATTAAAATATTCATTATTTCTTGCAAGTAACAATTTAAAGCCCACATATTGTCCTTTTATGGAAACATATGTAGATGTAGAAAATTTTGATGCAAGTACTGCAAATTTATCATCACGATATTCTTTATTTAAATATTATCTTCCTCTTCTGCACAAAAAGCCGTGGTCATTCATTGAATTTGTATTTTCAACCTTGAAACCAGGGGCGCTTTTTGCATTGATTGTGTACGCAATTCTTTTATATTCTTCATTTACATTTAAATCAGGAATTGGTTTTAAATATGTTCTTCACCTTGGGGTTTTAGGTATATTTAGCACAATGACAGGAATTTTAGCTGCAAGGTTAAATCCTAAGTCTTTAATGTATTTGCTGCTTTACCCTGTTTGTTCTTTTATGCTTAATTTTAAAGTTGTAACAAAGAAAATATCTTTAAAAGGTATTCAAAAACAAATAACCGAAGATGAAAATGTGAACTCTGCTACTGTAAATTCAATAGTTTCAGACGGCAAAAAAGATTTAATTTGTAAATTGGATTTAGTTTCAGAAGATGGCATGAGAAAGGTAGTTTTCAGATTCAAGAAAAAACGATTTGTATCTGATGCACACTTAAGAATGTATGATGCAATGGAAGATATATCAAGGAAATTAAAATCCAAAGGTTTTATATTAAAGGTTTGTCAAAATTGCGGATATTTTGAATCTTGCCCGGATGGCACAATTGATTTACTAAAAGGGGTTTGTAAACTCAAAGGAAATTATGAAAACCCTGAAACAGCTGTGCAGACTTTAATTTGGAATACATGTCAAGGGTTTATGCCGCAAAAAATCTCAAATATTATAGATGATATGGCAAAGAAAAATAACAACCCTGCTATTCAATAAAATCAAGTATGTAGTATGCCAATATCTGCGCTTGCAGTGCAGCAGTTTTAAGGTCTTGTAGTATAAATAAATATGGATTGTTAGATTAAGATATGGGTTTCAAGATTATAACCATTAATAATATTGAAGATTTTCAAACCTGTAAATTTGATACACGTTGGTTATTTAGAGGACAATCTCAAAATTGGAAGTTAAAAAGCAGCATAGAAAATTTACTCGATGAATTAGGCTATGATTACTTTTGGTACTTGGATGAACGTGCAGCGGGAAACAAATCTTTTAGACAGGAATTTGTTGATAATTTTAAAATAAAAACAGGTCTTACTCATAAAGAAAATTTGCATTTGTTATCTTTAATGCAACATTACGGATTAAAAACCGAATTATTGGATGTTACTGAAAGTAAAGATATTGCATTGTTTTTTGCGTGTGAAAAAGATTTTGAACAAGATGGAGTTCTTTGGGCATTTAATATTTTAAGCCTTTACTTATGTAATGTAGATAATGGAATTGTAAAATGCAATTACAAATTTGGTAGTGATGAAATTGCACTTGATTATAGTAAAAAATTATTAACAGATAAAGCTTACCGTGCAAATTTTGTATGCCATTGCAACTTACATGATTTTCAAAAAAAAGATAATATCAGAATCAAAAGACAAAAGGGCAAATTTTTATTTGCTCCTAATTTCTGGACAAGCAAGTATTTTGCAAATATAGAAAATGCAATATTTTCTTCTTATGGTTTTTTACGAAACAGTGTATATCCCTCGAATATTAAGGATATCAATCACAGTATATTTGGCGATATGTTAATTAAATTTATTATTCCGGCAGATTTAAAAAAGGATTGTTTAACTTATCTAAAATATAAAAATATTTCACAAAGCTATTTATTTCCTGAAACCGATGAAGATACAAGGCTTAGAACAATTTGTAGCAAGATTCTCAAAGAATTCAAATTAAGAGAAAAACAGCATTTTTAGGTTTATATTAAAAGGCTTAACAAAGTTGAAAATACTATAAAATTATGATTTTACTTCAGGGGATTTTAATATTATATATGTTTTAAAATATAAAATTTACTTGAACTTCTAAGATGTAATGATGGTTTAAAAAAGAGCCTTATTGGCTCTTAATTAAATGGTGGGCGTTGAGAGGCTCGAACTCCCGACATCCTCCTTGTAAGGGAGGCGCTCTACCAACTGAGCTAAACGCCCGCACACACTATTTAGTTTTTATATCTCTCAAAGGAGGCTTTTATAATAACCGAAAGCCAAAGCTTTCTTGGTAACTGAGCTAAATACCAGCTCCGATATAAACAATTATACATGGAGAATTTTTCATTTCAAGTACTTTTTTTAAATTTATTGAATTTTGTTCTAAAAAAGCCTGAAATGTATAAATAATACGGAATATAAGCATTATAACAATTGATTATTGTATAAAAAATTGGTAAACATAATGCTTGTGCTCAAATACTGTTAAGATTTTTATTGCAAATTTTTTTAGTTAATCAATAATCTTTGGGTAAAGGTAGCATTGCAGCTATTAAATATTTTATTTTGATTTGCCTTAAAGTGTGCAACATGGAAAATACGAGATTTATGACTTGTACCATGCTTTTGCAAGTATTTTAATATCAGAAAACGTGTCAATTAAATACATTCAAACCCAAATGAAACGTGCTTCTTTTAAATAACAATGAACACATACGGACATCTGATGCCTGAAGTGTATGTGACAAGTGAGGTTGAGATTGATGAGTTGATATAATGTGAATCAGTTATTACAATTGTAAAAATATTCGCCAATTTTAACAAGTAGAAATAACTCTAACCAAGACAATATAAGATTTTTTTCTGTACCATAATCTAGGCAGCATTCATCGCCATGTAGAATTCCTGGTCTAATTTTATTATATTTTTCTTGTTCTTTAATTGAAAGTTGTTTAAATTTTTCTGTTCTGCAAAATGTTTTTTCTACTATGTTTTCTAGAGCAATGCAATACATGCTTTTAAAATTACTATTTGCATAATCTAAAAGCAATCTTCTTCCTTTTAAGTTAGGAGTAGTTTTTTGATAATCTTTGGGAATTAATTCAATGCAATCTTCCATTAAACCTGTAATCTGAGCAGTCAATGTCGGTATGATTATATTGTAGCGGTCTTTTCTTGGCAATTTTGTTATTGCTTTAATACAAGAATCTAAAATATGAATTCTGTTTTGCACAAACTGTTTGTTTGAAATAATTTTATACGCTTTTATAAGATTTTCGTACTTATTTTTTTTATAGTAATTGATTATACATTTTTCAAGTGATTTAGAATCTCTTTTTCTCATAAGTCTAATTTTATCAATTAGAACTTCATCAAAAATAGGATAGTATTCAGCAAAAATTTGATTTAATAATTGTAATCTTTCTACTGTTTCTTTTAATTTTTGATGTTGTTGTATAAATTTATTTATTGCGGATTGAGCTGAAAAAATACTATTAGCTTGAGTAGCCATTAAAACAAAATTATTTGATAAACCTTGAATTTTAGAGGTTGCGTTTATTAAGGAATTCGGCAAACAATATGCTTTTATATTATTTATTGATGAAATATATTTCAATATAGGATGTTGATTAATCATATTGATTGCACCAAACGTATTATTCATCATTCTGCAAATATTTTTATTTGCAAATAATTTATGAGCTTCAAGCATTGGAGAACGAATTTGTTGTACCAATTTACGCATTTTTCTTTCATGTTCAATAAAATCTTTCATTCTATCCCTTTAGTGACAATGACCATATTTTAACATAAAAAAGAAGAGTTTCAAGGTTTTTGAAACTCTTCTTTATCAATTGGTTGCGGGAGCTGGATTTGAACCAACGACCTTCGGGTTATGAGGATAGCCTCGGGCTTTCCTGCCTGTAACGATTTTTCACGATTTACCACTATTTGGCACGAATTTTTATGAGAATTTATCTTGTTTAACGAGATTTATTATAATTTGTTAAACCCATGTGCAGTAGAATGTGTTGTTATTTGAAACATTAATTTTTTGTTAATTTTTTATATGAATTGAAAAATGTGAAATAGAATAATTCTATAATGGAATTTAAACTGTATTGTCGGAGCAGGAGGAATGAATGGCTGATTTTAAATTAAAAATTAATTTGGGTGAAGCTTCTATTGAATTAGAAGGCGAAGGCACTTTGGTAAAAGAAATTTTAAACGACTTGAAGGAGACTGGTTTAGGCGTTCTAACTAAGGTCGCTACCAATCAAAACGACAAAGCGAGTTCTATAGATAAATGTAACGCTATAAATAATACAAATGTAGATGCAGAAGAAGCATCAACTGAAAGTTCGGAATATCCCAGTTTGAAGGATTTAATGTACAATGATAGCATCAAGAACGAGTCAGATAGAATTATTGTTTTTGTTCATTATTTATCTTCTTTTGGACAAAATGTTGTTGGTGAAAGTGCTATAAAGGAAAATTACCAAGAATTTAATTTGTGGAAGAAAGCACGTAGTAATTTTAAGACCAATATTAAAAAATTAATACGAGCCAAAAAAATGTCTTCTGTTGATAGCGGGTATATATTGACACAAAAAGGAAAGGATGATGCAGATGCAATAATATTTGGCAGACAAAGGGAAAAAGAAACTAAAAAAGATAAAATTAATAAAAGTACCAAAAATAATTTTACAAATTATCAAACTGTTGAGCTGAATTTAACTCGTGAGGACAAAGCAGAACTTATAAAATTATATTCCAATAAAGAAGATTTAAATACTATTGATAAGGTGTTACTTGCTAGTCATTGGTATAAGAATAATAGACAAGAAACTATAATCAACAAGGATATTGTATTTACTATATTGAGGAATGCAAATGTTAGTACGGCGTTCAGCATACAAGATGCACTGGGCAATGCCAAGAAAAAGAATTATTATTCGAAAACTGGTAAAGCAGGAGAGTTTGAATTTTCTTATTTGGGTGAAGATTATGTAACAGAACATCTTTTAATACAGGAGTAATAAATGGAAGATTTGGAACTGTTTTATCATAAAATACCACAGGAAGATAAAGAGACCGGCTCTGTAATATCATACTTTGTGCATTATTGCGAAGAAAAATCAAACGCAGTAACACCTGTTTTGGTGAAATCTTGCTATGAAAACTTGTCCTTAAAACCATATTCAAATATTGCTTCATATATGAGTTCAAAATCAAGAGGTAAATCGCCAATATTTTTAAAAAATAAAAACGGTACTTATAGATTATCTCGTAAAGCAAAAGAAGAAATTGCCTTAAAACTAAATGATGTTATACAGCTTCCTGCAACCGATAATTTGGTTCCAATGAGTATTTTTGATAATACTCGCCAATATATTGTTTCTATCGCAGAACAAATGTGCAAATGTTATGATTATGGGTTATATGATGCCTGTCTTGTTATGATGAGAAAGCTTGTTGAAGCCGTAATAATTGAATGTTTTGAGCGGTATGGTGTAGCTGACGAAATAAAAAAAGACGGGCATTATGTATTTTTAAGTGAATTAATTCCTGCATTTATAGAATCAAAACATTGGACAGCAGGAAGAAATATAACCAATAATATTTCAAAGGTAAAAAAATGGGGAGATACAAGTGCCCACGCAAGAAGATATATAGCCAAAAAAAGCGACTTTAATGAATTTAAATCCGAATTGAGGATTATTCTACAAGATATAATACTGCTTATAGATTATCCTAATTGGAATTTAGAAAAGAAAAGCAAAAAGGTTTCATAATTTATGTGTACATCTCCTCCAGCTTCTCCAATTCCTGTTCGGCGAAGTCGGGGATAACATGCCCGTAGATGTCGTGAGTTATCGTAATGCTGGCATGTCCTAAAAGTCTTGACACAACAATGGGCTTCATTCCGCTTTCCAAGGCTCTTGTTGCAAAGGTGTGTCGTATAGCGTGGACGTTTCTGTGGGGGATATCAAGTTTTTTCTGTATTCTGCTAAAGGCATCTAAAAAAGTCCCGGCATCGGTAAAATATCCGTCTTCTCTTGGAAAAACGAGGTTGAATTTGTAATAATCTTTGCCGAGTTTCTTTTTTAACAGGTTTTGTAATTGTTTATATTCTGTTAAATCAGCCATTAATTTTGGCAATACCTTAATTGTTCGGGTTGAAGTATCAGTTTTTGTATTGTACACAAATCCTAATATTGTTTTACTGTCTGCTTTATAGCTAAAATTTTTATTTCTTTGCACCTGTTTATTAATTCTTACTGTGTTATTATCAAAATTTACACAATCCCAAGTTAAGCCTAGTAATTCACCCGCTCTTAAGCCTGTATAAAAATCAAATTTTATCGCCATACCATAATAATGGTTTTTGCATTCTGCAATAATTTTTTCTTGTTCATCTCTTGTAAATACTTCAACTTCTTTTTTGCCTTCGCGTCTTAATTTTACGTTCAATAAAGGATTTCTGATAATTAACCCCTCTTTTAAAGCATAGTGTATAGCACTGCTTATTACAAGGTGAATATTTTCGACAGTTTTTGGTGCAAGTCCACCCTTGCCTTCCAGTCTTCCGTGCGAATAAAGGAAATTGTAAAAATCTTGTATGTGTTTACTTGTTAAATTAGCAAACGCAATATCGCCAATTTGCGGTTTAATGTGTCGCCTTATTATCATTTCATAACTTTGGCTTGTTGAAACCCTCAACCCGTGGATAGCGCAATCATAAAACCATTTGTCGAAAAATTCACCCACTTTTAAACTTTTTGTGCTGACATCAATACCTGCTTGATGTTTTGACATTAAATCTTTCAATAGCACTCTTGCTTCACGTTCTGTTGTCGCTCTGCAGGTTCTAAAAATTCTGTTTCCTTTTGAATTTATACCAATTTCAAATTTACCAATCCACTTACCGCTTCTTGTTTCTTTATATATACAACCTTCGCCGTTACTTCTTCTTTTTGCCATTATGCAGCCTCTCTTTCTTGTTTTACGAAATTGTAGAAAGTATTTGTTTTTAAATTCAGTAATTCACAAGCTTTTTTGGCTGTAATTTTGCGTGTAGCCCACTCATTATACACTTCTTGCCAGTTATCAGGTTTTGTTATTTTCTTTCTGCCTTTGTATTTACCTTCTTTTTTGGCAACAGCTATACCGTCTTTTTGCCTTTCTAAAAGGTTTGCACGTTCAAATTCATAAATTGCACCCAGCATTGTAACCATTAATTTGCCGCTTGGTGTGCTTGTATCAAGTTTTTCCTTGTGGCTAATAAGTTTTACGCCTTTTTCTTCTAATTTTTCTATAATCCACAATAAATCTTTTGTACTGCGGGCAAGCCTTGAAAAATCTTTAACATAAACAGTGTCGCCGTTTCTAACATAATCAATCATTTCTAAAAGTTTTGGGCGGGCTGTGTTTTTGCCGCTGATTTTTTCTTCAAAATACTTGTCAATCTTGTATTGTTCTAAAATTTCAAATTGGCTTTCCGTATTTTGTTCCAGTGTGCTTACTCTGATATAAGCGACATTTTGAACCTTAACTTTTTCTTCTTCCATTTTTACCTCCTTTGGACTTTTGCATTATTGGATATTGATGTTTTAAAGTAAAGACTTCTGCAAACATCTTTTTAAAAATTAAAAAATCCACCCTAAACAAATACATTTCAAATGTTTGAGATGTTTTGTTTTAGACCATAGTCTATTTAAAGACATTTCTTAATCAAGTTCTGTTAAATTGATGATTTTTATACACGCATTCTTTGAACAAATACTGCAAGCTATATCTTTTACATCTGAATATATGTATTTTTTGTTTTTCTTGTCTTGATTAATCATTCAATGCGTTTATATAAATGATGACAACAAATAACCAATTTGATTTTGAAAGACTGGCATTTGTGCTGATAAACTCCTAAATTTAAGCCTTCATCCTTGTGTTTGTTGGCTTCTAACCTAATTGATGCCAGCCATTGGCAAAATACAAATTTTATACATTTTCAATAATCATATTAAAAATATAACTATGGATTATTCTATCTATTTGCTAATTGTATTAATATGTAAATTACATATGCATTTTTACAGTCGCTGCATTTAGCCCACAGGATATCTAAAGATGGCATCTTTTCTGTTATTTGCGTGAAAATAAATATCATCCTCTTGCTTTGTTGAAATTCGTGTCATCTTTTTAAAATCAATCGGAATAATATTTGTAAAATCCCTGACGTATCTTAATGTTCCGGATTGTCTTACTACATATTGAAAATAATATAAAGGGTTTGTATTTGTTATATCGTATGCCCTGGAAGTTCCTTCTCCGTATTTTCTTGTAATGCTTTCAACAAGTTTATTTGAAATAATTTTTTCTTGTTTGGTGTAGGCAATTATAATATGAAGGTGCGGTTGAACAGTTTCGGGCGGCGCAAAAAGTACACGTTTTGAAACAGCTTTTCTTTTTGGACGACCTTTTTTGCCATTATGAAACATAACATATTCGCCAAAGCGCAAGCTTAATTGACTTACTGCAAATAAACAAGAGAATGGCAATTCTGTTCTTTTTGCAAATCTATCCATTATCATTTTTAGGCGGTTAGCTTCTTTTATCGCATCTTCCATACTGTCAAATTTAACCGAATGTTCTACATTTATAAACCTAATATCCATACTGCTATCTCCTTTCTTTGTCTTTCTGTTAACCTTAGTTTGCCCGAATTTTCAAGTGCCCATTTTTTGTATTCCTTATATATTAGATATTTTCGTCCTATATTGTCTTCCTTTATAAGGCTGTTAAAGGTTTTATCCCTATCGAGCCATTGTTTTAATTTTGCGTTTGAATATATGCAAATAAGCCTTGATAGCGCATAGAGTATCTGATGATAACCTATTCTGTCATCATTCTTAACATCTTTTGAATATATCCAATCCACCTCTTTATCCGTATTTGAAATGCTAAATAAATTCATTGGATTATCGTGAAGTTCAATTTTGCCTTTGTAATACGGGTCATAATTGCGGCTGAAATTTTTATGTGTTCTGTGGTAATAATTTTCATTTATCATAGTGTTATTACCTTTCCCGTATTTCTCATAATCCATTCGTTAAAATCGTTTGCAACTATGTATTTTTTCCCTCCTATTTGTATGACGGGAAAATCTTCAAGTCTACATAGTTTGTAGACAGTGTTTATGCCAATGTCAAAAGTTTTTGAAAATTCTTTGACTGTAAATAAATTGGCATAAAGTCTACCGCTGCAATTTTGACGGATGTCCTCCATAGTATCCAGCATTCTAAATCTGTTGGGTGGCAGTCTATCTTTCATATTTCTATCCTTTCTATTTGCGCTCCGCAATTTACTATCACTAAAAACGCCTACAGAAAGACATAAGTATGCATCCGAATATTTAACCAAATATCAGTGAGCGCAAATTTCCTTTACTTAAAATCTTTCTGTGGTGAAGGCTTCTGTTTTAAACCCAGGCATAAAGCCAAAAACTGCTGGGGAGTATTTAAGTAAGGGAAATACTCAAAATCTGTTATTTGGTTGTCAATTTGCAATTTGTGTTCACAGTTTAACAAGCATTGAAAAAAATCTCAACGGGGTTTATACCCGAAGGTTTTGTGAAAATAAATCGACAAATCAGTGGTGATGATATGTTCGATGCAAATAAAAGTTTTACATAACTTTGTAATTTACATACAATTTTTGCATGCAACCGTATAAAAGAGTCCTTAATTCTCTGTGTAAAATTTAGATTTTAATGTGCCTAAAATAAAATCATATCAAAGTGTTCGATGTTATCAGGGGGGTTATTTTGTTTTTATTCCATCAAAGCTCTAATTTTATCTGCTAAAAGTTTTCTTCTTTCTATGTAAAATCTTCCAAAATTATCAAATTCTAAAGAAATACTAGGACGAATAAACGAACGTTCGTAGAACATTTTCTTTTGTTCTTGAGTCATGTCATCCACATATCTTACAAGAGATAAATCTTTTTTGCTGGCATTTTCCCGCCCTACTAAAAGATGCAGATTTGCTAATCTGTTACGATTGCCTTTCCATTCTTTCCATTCTTCAAATTTAATAGATAATGGCTTTTGATTATCGTCACTAAATCTTTCGCAAGGATGCAAATGATCTTGTTCATACTTAAGTTCTTTATTCAGCCACTCATGACTCATGTAGTATAAAGCTTCGCCAGCTATTCGGCTACCCTTTTCCGAGTTTAAAATATCTTCAATTTTGGAATCAGTTACTCTTAATTCATAAATATTATTAAGCATATCTATTGTGATTGCGTAATTGCAATTTGATATTTCTTTTTTAAGTTTTTGTAGCTTACCTTTTGTGCCGGATTGAAAAAATGTAAATAAAATAGCTCTGATTAAATATGTTTTCATGGCTTTGTAGTTGTCTTTAAACCCATGGTTGTAATAGATGGAATAAATTAATGGTATTAGCACATTCCAGCTACCTGAAAATCTTGCTATATCAATTTTTACATTGGTTAAAAATTCTTTTAAATTTAATAGTGCTATTTTTAGATATTTCCAATTGTTTTTGAGTTTTTCTGCAATTTCCTTGTTAATGTTTGTTTTTTCAACATTGCCAAATAACATTAAAGCAGTACGAATGATGAAATCTGTATCAAAATTTTCAAAAGAGTCTACTAAAAGGTTGCCAAATTCAGTTCTTGCGCTTGGCCAGTAGGCTTCTAAAATTGACATTGTAATTTCTGAGGGTTTTAGAGCCTTTCCGCCGCTATTAAATCTAACAAACATTTCAAGAGCATCTTCTTGTTCCATTTCTAATATTTCCGTATAATGAACCAGTTTTTCGTCATAAATTTTGCTGCATAGCTTGTTTAAAATAAAATCTGCATATTCTTGGTTATCTGTAGGAATGTTCTTTATAATGTCACATATTGCAGTTTTTCTTGTTTCTGTATTTTGAAAAATTGGGTTAATTAGTTTTTCAATTTCAAATTGAGTTAAACTTGTTTTTGTTGTAAATTTAATGTCATATTTTTTATTATTGTATTCTTCTTCAGTTGACGCTCTGTTATTTAGTTCAATTACTAATTTAGCAATAGTGCCACCCACTGTCCTTTTTCTTGCATATTTTTCTCGAACGTAAGATTTTCCGTACAAGGACAGATATAAGGATGTTAAGCGTTGTTGTCCATCTAAAATTGCTGTATCTGAAATATGCGGTTTTATGCTAGAAAGTTCGTAATTAATGCTATCAGACTGTTTTTTGTTGTCAAAAGTTACGGTTTTAAGAAAATTACAAAAATAAGTATCCCAATCGGTATTGTATTCATCTACGTGCCAAAATAAAAATGTTGCAATTGGGTAGTCCAATAAAATAGAATCCCAAAGCTTTTCTATCTGCTCCATACTCCATACATATTGTCTTTGAAAGGCCGGCATAACATATTTTCCGCTTTCAATATACTGCATTGCATCATATATACTTAGGCAATCATTAATTAATTTACTCATAATACAAAAAGCCCCTTGTTTTAATATCAAAATTATATTAATGGTAAGTTAAACTCATAATATTTCAATAAAATGAGTATGAAACCAATATATATGAGTTGAAATCATTTTACAATAATTTAATGAGTTCTATTAAGTTCATTTAAGGGATTTTATGCCTACCATGAGATAGAGGGCTTAAAATGAATAAAAAAGAACTTTTAGGTAAAAGATTAAGGGAATTAAGGAAAAGAAAAGGTATCAATCAGGAAAAATTGGCAGAATTGATTGATGTTGACCCAACAACAATAAGTAATATTGAAAATGGTAAAAATTACCCTTCTATGATAAATTTGGAAAATATATTAAAAGTTCTAAACAGTTCATTTTTAGAAGCATTTGATTTTGAACATAAAAATACTGGTGATAATTTGATAATTCAAATAAATAATCAGTTGAAAAATAATCCTGAAAAGATTGAGGATTTTTATAAAATAGTTATGGCGCTTACAAAATAGCTATCATCCAAAATTTAATTATTGCGGGTAATTTTGTACCTCGCCGCCCTAAAACATTTCATCATTCGTCCGAGAATGGTTTCATTTTAAAAAATTTTGGCAGGGTTTTTATGCCTGAGAAAAATTCTACAGCCGAAATCTTACGTCCGGCTACACGAAACTATTTTTAAATTGTGAGAGGGGCTACCCCGGGGTATTTTTTAAAATTGTTACATTGCTTATTCAATCAGGGCAAAGGTTTTGGTTCATTTCATTCTATTGTGTTGTAAAATGTGTTGTTTTTTATAAAAAATTAGCTTTCAGGGTTTACCTAAAAGCTAATAATATCAATTGGTTGCGGGAGCTGGATTTGAACCAACGACCTTCGGGTTATGAGCCCGACGAGCTACCAGACTGCTCCATCCCGCGATATTTACTTGTATATCCCATTATTAAACGCTGAAAATAAAATTTCAAGTGTTAAATTTCGGATGAGATTTTTTCATTATCCCTACAATTAATTGTAGGGGAAATTGTAAGAATGGGGCGGGAAAATAATTTTAAAAAAATATAGCGGGGTAAAAAATTAGCATTTGTCCTTATACTATAATTAGTATGGCGGTGTTTTGATTTATTTGTGTGGGGAATTATGCCAAACTTGCAATAAGCAAGAACAGTGTTTATGGTTAATGATGTGCCAAAAATATTTATAATTCAGCAGCGGTAAAAAAGATATTTAGTAAACAGTATTTATTTAAGTATTCTATAAATGCCAATAACACTCATTATACCAAGCAAGAAACCTAATTTAAAAATAAGCCTTATGAGCCAACGAGCTACCGTCTATATGCCCGTAAATATTGACTTTTCGCCATTTTTGTGCTATTATATGAATAAAATTATAATTTGTATGAGAAAAATTTTTAATGAAATTTAGCTTATTGAACATAGAAACAGACTATAAGAATGATGCTAATATAGAAAAGGTAGGTCGTACCATTTTATTAATTTTTTCCTTTATTTTTAGCATTATTGTTGGAGCTGTTCTTTGTTACTATTTTTTAATGCCTCATTGGGCTACAATTTTGCACAATTCTGTTTTTTTAGATAATAAAAATTTAAGCAGCGAAGAACTTGAGACTATATCAACATTGGTAACTCAAAATAAAATCCATACCTTGGATTTTGTGGTAGAAAGATTAATAAGTTTCTATGAAACGCAAGTACAGCATTTGGTAGGAATTTTCGCCATTTTTGGCATGATAGGATTCTTTTATATAAAATGTTCACATAAACGTGACATAGCGGAAGAATTGCAAGAATATATGAACTCAAATACTGGAAAATTATTACTGCAGAACCTTGTAAAAGATTATATTAAAAATGAAAATATTAGACCATTAGTAGATGAAGCCTTTAATAGGGAAAGAAATGAGAATGGTATTATTTCTGAAATGTATGATGCTATTGCATCATTGGAAGACAAGAATGATGAGCTTCTAAAAGAGCAGACAAATCTTTCTGTAAGACTAGATAGTTTAAATATAAGTAGCGAAGCTGGCGAAATTAATTTTCCTGAACAAGTAGACGAGAAAGGAGAATAAATGGCAATTATAAAAACTAGAAACATAGGCAGACCAAATAATATATCTGGTTTGTTTGGAAATTTGAATATATCATTAAATAATTTTAATATTACAAGTGCTCCTGATTTATTGTCTAGAGCTAATATTACTGATTTTCCGGTGGATTTAAATGTAATATTGCGCTTATTGGGATTGACTCTTGTGTATCAAAAATTAGAGAATGATATTTCTGGTGTATTGGATGTTAGAAATAATACCATTACTGTAGAAGCGTGTCATCCAGAACAGAGGCAACGCTTTACTATTGCTCATGAGATTGCACATTTTTGTTTGCATCAAAGCAAGGAGGATTTATTTGAGGATAAAATCTTTTTTAGGGGTGTTGATATTAATTCACTAGAGTATCAAGCAAATGAATTTGCAGGTGAATTATTAATGCCTGAAGATGTATTTTATGAACAAATCAGACAAGGCAATAAATCTATTGAAAGACTTGCAACACATTTTGGTGTGTCAACTTTGGCGATAAGAGTTAGAGCTAGAAATTTGGGATTAACGGGGCATGGATTATGATAAGAAAGTATGTGCCAATAATTAAAACGGGTGATGCAGAGTTGAGGGCTTTGTCGAATATTGATGACGCTGTTAAGAATTTTGTAATGCCTTTGTTTGAAATTACAAGGGGACGCAAAACTAGAAATGCGGAAGAAGGGGTGATAGCCAAAAAGGTGGAATTTATTTCAAACCATTTTTCAGAGATTCCGTTTATATTAGATTTGACTAGCGATAAAACTTTGACTAATTCTGAAATTAATCAATTACATTCTTCGAACAATAATTATGAGAGATGGACTCAATTTTGCATAAAAAATAAGGATATTTTTGGAAAATTTTATCCAGTTATTCAGATTGAAGAAGAAGACGATTATGAAAACTATTTATGCAAGTTGTTTGAACAAGTCAAAATCTTGGTACAGCATTTTGACTTTATTGTTTTTCGTTCCCAAAATGAAATTGAAGCAAAAGATTTAATTACAGATATAAAGGGTTTATTAGATAAAGATGCATTTAATTCAATCAATTTGCATGAAAAATTGATCTACGTACTTGATTATAAGTATATTAAAGATGTAGATAAATGCGCCAATACTGCCAAAATATTTATCGGTGCTTTAGATACATTGGGAATAAAAAATATTGTTTTATCCAGTACATCATTTCCCTCAAATGTTTCTGAACATATGAGTGAAACAGATTACGCGAAATTTGAAATAAAAGAATTTGATTTTTTTAATATTGTAAAATCAAGATTAAATCCCTTGAATGTCAATTTGATATATAGCGACTATGCATCCATAAATCCAATTAGAAATGATAATATTTTTGCCCGAGGTTGGATACCAAGAATTGACGTACCTTCTGTAGATAAAAATATTCACTGCATGCGTCAGCGGAGAGAAAAAACTGAAAATTATGCTAAAGCATATGCGGACATTGCACAAAAAGTAGCAAAGCAAACATATTTTACTGACTTATTTGATTCAGATATTACATCGTGGGGGAATGCAGAAATACAAAACGCCTCCAAAGGCAATGTAGGTGGTGCAATACCTAGTTTTTGGATTTCGGTACGAATGAATATTTATTTTAAGCTAGTGTCACTCAAATTATTTGATTATATCAGTTAGAATGTTGCCAGTCAAAGATTTTAAGTCATCTTCAGTAATTACCTGACCATTTGTATCAAGCAAGAAAAGTTTTAACAGTTTGGAATACCTATGCGTTAAGATATCAATAGAAGCGGTTTTTATGATATTTAAAGGTATTTTTCTTGCATTTTTTCTAAGTTCAAAAACCGATAATTGACTTAATCCTTTTTCGTTTAAGATATTTATAAGCTCTTTTTTGTGTAAAAAACATAGTAAATTCTCTTTTTTTATCTGATGAGAAATCTTGGCTTGCCTTATTTTTTTAATTTTTTTATCTTTAGTTATCAAGTAAAGTCCAACCATATTGTCTATTTTGTTTATTTTTTCATTTGAATATTTTTCCGTAAAAATCAAACTAGTGTAATCAAATGTTTCTAAATAATTTTGTAGTTGTTGGTCAATATTTTCAAGATTATCGCTGTCGCTTTTTATTTCATATGCATGTGTTTTATTGCTTAAGATTTGCAAAATATCCGTTCTATATTGATGATTTGAGAACAAAACCTCATTTCCTATTATGCTACTAGGATATTTTTTTAGTAGCCATTTTATAAATATTATTTTTATTTCGTTAGCTTTCATTTTATCCTCTTTTATAATGCAAAATTATAACATGTAATTTGTTTCTGCTCCCCCATAAGCCCCTCTCGTGGTTTAAAATTGGTTTGGTGGGGTGAGATACAAGATTTCGGTTGTAGAATTTTTCTCAGGTGTGAAAACCCTGCCAAGAATTTTTAAAATGAAACCGCTCTCGGGTGAATGATGAAATGTTTTAGGGTGGTGAGGTATAAAATTACCTCTTAATAATGCCCGTTTCTTTTTATGGTAGTATCAATTTAAAAAGGGAAAGATTTTAAATTATGGGAATAGATAGAGCAAATATTTTTAGACTGCATGAAGAAACGTTCAAGGAATATGAAAAAGACCCATTTTTAGACTGTTTTGAAAGCACTAAACAATTTGCGCAAGCTCTAAAACTTGATATAGAAACAAAAGAAACCCCGCATACCTTATTGTTGTCTGCGGATTATGGTATGGGTAAAACCTTTTTCTCAACACGTTTTACTCAGTTTTTAAGAAATGAAAATTTTGATGTTATTTATTTTAGCGTTTGGGAAAATGATTATATGAAAGAGCCCTTTGTGGCATTTTCAAAAGCTATCGTAAATTATATCTACAATAAATTCAAAACAAAAGAGTTTCAAAATAGTATAAGTAATCTTTTTTCAAAAATTCAAGGTGTTGTTAGTGCAATATCTATTAACATTGGAGTTAATAAGTTTTGCAGTATTGATGTTTCGGCTAAAGAATTAATAGATGCATTCAAGGAACCTGCTGACCCTGTTTTGGAATTTAGAAAACAATTAGCTGATTTTATTTCTAAACTGAAAAACAAAAAACTTATTCTTATAGTGGACGAACTTGACCGTTGCCGTCCTGATTATGCAATGAAAACGCTTGAATGTATAAAACATTTCTTTGATATAGAGGGGCTTTTTGTAATTTTGCCTACAAATATCAATGCCTTAAATAATTGTACAAAATCATTGTATGGCTTTGATAATTGCAACAAACAAGATAAAGAAAATTATTTTAAAAAGTTCTTTAATGATGAAAGAACAATAAAAAGACCAACTGTTGAAGATTATAGCCATATTTTAAAGCAACTTTTAAATAATGATGCATTAAAAGAAGCGTTGAATAAAAAATTATTGGTAGAAAATGGGGAAAATTTCAATAGTTTAAAAACTCTTCATAGTTCACTAGCTAAATACTCCCATTTTGCTGGTTTAACTATTAGGGAATTTAAAGATATAGTTATAGAAACTGTGCGGCTTTGTAATAATTTTTATGAGCCAGTACGGGCAGAGTGGCTGACTTGTCTTATGACATATAAAAATAAAACAAAGGGAGATTATTTCAATTACCCGCTCCCTAAAGAACATTGTTTTTATCACAGTTCACTCATAAATAGCTCCTCAAATGGAAATGGCAAAACCGATATATTAAAATTAATGATGCATTCTTCAATATTTAATAAATTAAGAGTAACATATGATTACAGATGCAAAGGTTATCGAAGCGAATATATAGATTTAAGAACATATATAAGTTTTATGCGAAAATATGAAGAAGTGCCAAAAGAAATAAATAGCTATAATAACGCAGAAAACTTTTTAAATAATGTCATTAGTGAAATTGAAACCATTGAAAATAATACAACCTGCGAAGCCCCTCCTTATAAGCTTATGCTGAGCAGGTTATCTGAAATTAAGGAAGCTATAGCAAGGCAAAGAGATGTAATTACATCCTATCAGGATAAATACGGCTCAGATGACAATGACTCAATACGAGAGAAACAATATGCAGATATTGTGCAAAATCCTGAATGTCTTTATTCTATTAAAAGCGAATAATTTTATTTCAGTAAAAATGTCCTGATATACTTATGCGCTAGTGCTAATTCTTCTTGGCTTAATTTATCAAGCATTGAAATAATATCTGTTTTTAATTCGGCGGCGTCTTGCAGGTAGTAAAATTCAAATAAATCTTTTGGCTCAATACTTAGGGAGTTTGCAAGCCTTTCAATTAAATCTGACGAAGGAAAATTCTTACCGCTTTCAATACAGCTTATATGTTTATCATCAACATTCACAAGCTCTGCAAGCTGCGCCTGTGTCAGATTTTTCTTTTTTCGGTATTCTTTTATTTTTCGCCCGAATAAAATTTTAATATTAGTCATTTTAGCCTCTTTCTTAATTCTATAGAGCATTTTTGGAATGCAGAATGGGAAATAAGGTAAAAAATTGACTGAAATTTACGTATTTGATAGAATTTATTACAGAATGGGTAAATTAAGCCTGATTTTTTACCTAAAAAATGGATTAATATGGTTTTAAATTTAGTTAAAACAGCAAAATTTGATATTCAAAAAGTTTTAGCAGAGCTTGCAAAAACTAACCCCCTATTTTGTAGCGAGCTTGAATTTCAGTTTTATTTAGCTTGGAAAATCAAGGAATTATACGCAGATGAATATAAAATCTGTATTGAATATCCTATGAAAAGTTTTGAAGGGAAAAACAGGAATATAGATTTGCTTTTGATTGATAGTAATAATGCTTATATTCCGATTGAGCTTAAATATAAACCAAGAAAATTTAGTCAGACAATCAAAGGCTTTGAATACAACTTAAAGGAACAAGGTGCCAATGATTTAGCAAGATATGGACATTTAAAAGATATTTCAAGGATTGAATATTTTAAAAAGGCTGAAAAAAGTTTTAAATGCGGCTATGTAATTACAATAACCAATTATGAAAGGTTGTGGCAAGGAATTACTAATCCCAAACAGACAGATTATGAATTTTCTTTAAAGGATAATTCGCTTATACAAAAAGGAATTAAAAACTGGGCTGAAAATACTTCGGAATATAATAAAAAATCTTGTCCGCCGGTTATTTTAGAAAATAATTATCGCTTAAAATGGTTTGACTATTGCAATTTTGATAAACCTAACGGATTATTTAGGGTTTTAATTACGGAAGTTAAATAGGTGGAAATATGGCTAAAGAAAGCAATATAAAACGTGAAATAGAAAAACTTTTATCAATAATGCCAAAGGATTTGGAATTTAGCGCAAAATGGTTTAAGAGTACGTTAAATGGGCTTTATGGTAGAGCAAAAGACTGCTATATTCCGTCAGATTATTGTTACAACAGGAAAAACAACGGAATAAACTATGGAAAACAACCGCATTATTTTCTTTATCTTGGTCTTGGAAAGTATAAATATGTGGGAAAAGATTATAAATATACGGGCGAAGTAGAACATAGGCAGAGAAAAATAAAATAAGCAAAGTGCTATGATAAGATTTATTGAAATAATACTTATTTGGATTGTTATATTAGCTTTAGCATCATTATTAGGCTGGTAAGGGCTTTTTAAAATAACCCCGCGGGGTGCGGGGAAAAGAAAAATAAAAAGAATGAATATTTTAGTTTATATAAAAATACCCTATATAAAACTATAAGATTTAATAAAACATAAAATATTTGATGATTATATCGAAATTGTTGTCGTTATGTAGGTTTTAGTCATTTCAAAATCAAAATTTAACCACAATAAAATAACGTGTTTGGTAAGAAACAAATAAAATTTTGTATTATTAGGCTTATGATTATATCGAAATTCAGATGTTAAAAGCTTTTTGAACTTGTCAAAGTTCAAGGCTTATTTAGATTGAAAAAGAGAGGAAGGTGAGACCCAAACAAAAATTTTATAGCACTTGTAATATTTCTTCACAATGCATATTTTTTAGAATGCAGATGTAGAACAAATGTCCGCCCTGTTAAAAATTTATTGTATAACATAAAATCAACAATAATAAGGGTTTTGCCGATATTTTTCTTGACAAATATCTGTTAAATTGATATCATACAGGAGTAAATTATAAGAAGCTTTTCGACGTTAGCGAATGGATAAACGCCCCGGCAGTGGAGAACCAGATGCCATGGTTACTAAAACAAGGGTTCAGATGTTAGTAGTTGGATGACGAAATACATCGTTAACTTAACCAGATAATAAACTTTTGAGACTAGTTTTGACTAGCATTTAAATATAATTTACATTTTATCTTGGGAGTTAAATAGGAAGATACTTAATCAAATTTGATTAAGTTTTATCACGTGTTTGGGTATACTCTAAACAGGCGAAATTTTGGTATTTAAAACTCCCTGAATAGACTTAGAATTTGATTTTTCAGTCATTTCAGTGGTGAAGTCTTTACTTCAAACACTCGTCATCCTACAAACAAGTAAAAAGGAGATTTTACTATGAACAGAATGACGACCAAAGGACAAAACGTCGGGTATATCAGGGTTAGTTCCATTGAACAGAATACTAAAAGCCAAAAGGAATTATTGAAAAATGTCGGTATGGACAAGGTTTTTGAAGAAAAAATAAGCGGCAAAAATGCTAAACGTCCGGAACTTCAAGCTATGCTTGAATATGTTAGAGAAGGCGATACCGTATATGTTAAAGATTTATCCCGCCTTGCGCGTAATACAAAGGATTTATTAAACATTGTTGAATACCTTACCAATAAAGGTGTAGCACTGAAAAGTATCAAAGAAAATATTGATACATCTACAAATTTCGGTAAATTGATGATAACTTTTTTAGCCGCAATTTATGAATTTGAACGTGCAAATCTTTTGGAAAGACAACGTGACGGTATTGCAGTTGCTAAAATGCAGGGCAAATATAAAGGCAGAAAGAAGGTTGCAAAGCCCGATAATTTTGATGAAGTTTACAGGAAATGGCAAAAACGTGAAATTAAATCATCTGTCGCCATCCGGGAATTAAATATCAGCGAATATGCGTTTTATAAGTTTGTTCGTGATGGCCAAGCTGAAGCACAGGAAAAGGGGTGCGCAAATGGCTAGAGGAAGACGAAAAAACGGCGAAGGTTGTTTTTCTAAAAACGGCAACGGCTATGATTACAGGATTTCCTATATTGATAATTCAGGAAAACGCAAATATAAATACTTTTGGGCAAAATCAAAAGATGAATGTCTTGCAAAGGCTAATAAATGGCGAAATGAGCAAGAGGGCATATATTCTGATGATGTTAATGCATATTGGACTGTCGCACAATGGGCAAATTGTTGGTTTGATAATTTTGTTACAGGTCATGTTAAAGTTACTACAATTAGTGATGACAGAAGCATTTTAGATAAACATATTATACCCGGCATAGGAAATATAAGGTTAAAAGACCTTACAGGTTTAAAACTGACAAGATTTTATAACGAATGCTTGAAGAAAAGTAACGGCAGAGGCGGAACACTTGACCCTAAAACAGTTAAGAATATCCGTGCCGTTGTAAACAGGATGCTTGAATGCGCATATCAAAACGATATTATCAAGGAAAACCCCAATAATAAAGCTAAATACCCAAAAACTACAAAGAAAGAAACGGAAATATTAAGCCCTGAAGATTACGATAAACTTATAAAATATTGCTGCGAGCAAGGTACTCAATGGGATATGTTAATAATATTCTTTCTCTGTGTTGGTTCAAGATTGGGCGAAACACTTGGTTTGCAGTGGTCAAAGATTAATTTTGAAAAATATACAATAAGAATTGACCAACAAATGCAGGCAGTGCCAAACAAAGATAAAAATTCAAAGTATAAGTATAAAAAAGAAATAATTGACTCAACTAAAACAAAATCATCAAACAGAACGATACCAATGTTTAAGGAAGTTGAGCAAATACTTCGCCATGTTAGGAAACTGCAAGCCAAAAACAAACTAAGGCTGGGGCAAAAATATTTTAGGCAGCTTGACCTTGTATTTGCAAAGGATGATGGCGATTTTATATGCGATACAACATTTAGAGCCTTTGTTAATAAACGACTTAAAGAGGCAGGCATTGAATATTATAAAATACATTCATTCAGGCATTCCTGTGCTACGGCATTATTTGAAGGAAAAGCAGATATTAAAAAGGTTTCAAAATGGCTTGGGCATAGCGGTATAGGTATTACTTTAGATACATATACACACGTATTACCGCATCAATTAGAAGAACTTGCAGACCTTCAAAGTAATCGCCTTAAAAGAATATTTAACAGTAATGAAAAAGAAATTCCGGATGAACTTATACCACATAAATAGTACAAAACGGGGGAATAAAAATGAAAGAAAATAAAAAGAAAATTATACAAAAAATGACCTACAATTATTGTAGGTCTTCCCTACAATTTAAAGCAAAAAGCCAAGTATTCTATAAATGCCAATAACACTTATTATACCAAGCAAGGAACCAAATTTTAAATGAGTCTTATGAGCCCGACGAGCTACCAGACTGCTCCATCCCGCGATATTTAATTTCTAATTGGCAAAAGTGCCAACCGTATCTACATTATTAAATGCTGAAAATAAAATTTCAAGTGTTAAAATTTTCAAAGATTTTTTAGTAAGGTTTAAGGCTAATTTTGTGATTTGTTTAGCTCTTTTGAACTAAAAACGACTTCTCTTGTAACATAATTTCACAATATTTGTAATACAGGGCGGTATTCATGCTAAAATTGGTTTTGTTATTAATAGCAAAAAGTTTTTAAACGAGGAAAATAAGCGTTTGAAACAAGAAGTGCAGGCGTTTTAGAAAATATGTTGAACAAGAAAAAAATCTATGCAGGCGTATTTTTAACGGTTTTTGGCATTTGTCTTTTCGGGTTTATCTGGTCTTGGATAGTTACAAAAGACATACGGTCAAATTCTGTGTCCGATGAAGTCAAAAACAGGCGTGTGACTGTAGGTAATCTTGTTTTAACGGAAACCAAAGATGAAAAAGTTTATTGGGAACTTTATGCTAAAAAAGGAAGCTATGAAGCAACTACAGGGCTTGTTGTTTTAGAAAATGCTATGGGCAACTTTTACAATAAAGAAAATGAAGTTGTGTTAAGCGTGGAATCAAGCAGAGGCACCTACAAAGAAGATGAAAAAATTATTACGCTTGAAGGAGATACTTTGATTGTTGCAAAAGACGGCTATTCTATTCAAGCGGATAAAATTGTCTGGAAAGGCAGAGATGAAGATATTGTGGCTTCCGGGAATGTTTTAGTAAAAAGCAAAGATATGTTTGAAGCCAGAAGCGAAAAAGCTATATTTAACTATGATTTTACAAAGTTTAGGATTGAAGGAAAATGTATTTCATCCATCTTTGATACAAAAAAAGATGAAAGCACAGGCAAAAAAAGCTCATTTAATCTTAGCTTAGGGGGTAAAAAATAAATGAAAAAAATATTATTAACATTATTTATAATGTCTTTTACCATAATCGGGGCAAATTGCGCCAATGTTGTAATTGAAGCAGCTAACCAGCAGATAAATGTTGATAAAAACAAAGGTTTTTTCTCAGGTGATGTAAAGGTTTCTGTTGGGGATATTGTTGTAAAAAGCCCAAGAGCTGAGCTTGATTTGGAGCCAAAATCTAAAAAACCTTCTTTGGCTGTGTTTTTTGATAATCCTTATGCTTTTCAAAATAAAGATAATAAAAAACACGAAATTAAAGCAAATATAATGAAAGTTTCTTTAATTAATAAAACTCTTAGAGCTGAAGGCAATACCCAATCTATTATGATGAAGGACAGACAGCCTTTAATCACGATAAATTCTGATTCACAAGAATATGATACAAATACAAAAATTATGAAGGCAGATGGGTCTGTAATAGTTCATTATCAGGATGTTGAGACATTTTCTGATTCCGCTTCAGCGATTATTGATAAAAACGGCGAAGTGCAGAATTTAAAACTTATGGGGAATGTTGTGATGAAAGAAAAATCAAACATTTTAAAAGGAAATAAGTTTGAATATAAGCCTCAAAATCAGGAATATCAAATGTCTGGGAATACAAGTACGGATGTTACCTTTGAAGATGGGTCAAGACTTTTTGTTCAGGCAAGATATCAGCAATATAACAGAAATACTAATAATATGATTGCAGGGGGCAATGTTCGTATAAAATTTAAAGATTATACGGCAGTTGGTCCAAAAGCTCAGGTTTTTATAGATAACACAACACAAAAACCAAATAAGGTTGTATTTACTGGACGCTCAAAAATAACACAGGGCGCAAGCACGGTTGAAGCAGATATTATAACAATGACAATGAGTCCGAAAGAATTTAATGCGACAGGAAATGTTAAAACAAGCATTTCGGGCGGAAGTGGTGACAATGATATGGAGATTATGCCTTAATTATGAGTATTACACTTGAAAATAAGCAATGTTTAATGGCAGGAGACGGGCTTTTGCCTGTGAAGATGGCGCAGGCAGCTAAAGAAAACGGTTTTGAAGTTATAGCAATTTCTTTATCTGATGATAATTATAAAGAACTTACAAAATACTGTTCAAAGGTTCTTCCCTTTGGTTTTGGGCAGGCAAACAGTATTAAACAGGCACTTATTGATGAAGGAATCAAGCAGCTTACTTTTTTAGGCAAGGTTTCAAAAACCATGCTTTTAAGGCGCCCAAAACTTGAACCTATGGCGATTGAATTTCTAAAAGAAGCGCCAAAACTCAATGATGATGCTATTATGCTGAAAATTGTAAAAGAGATGGAAGATATCGGGATTACAATTTTAGACCAGACGATTTTCATTAAAAGCCTAATGGTGCAAAAGGGTGTTATAACAAAAACCCAGCCTAATGAAACACAGCTGATGGATGTAGAATACGGTTTTAAAATTGCAAAAGAGATGGGAAAGCTTGATATAGGGCAATCTGTTGTCATGAAAGATAAGATGATTATGGCAGTGGAAGCAATTGAGGGTACTGATAAATGCATTAAACGCGGCGGCAAGCTTGCAAGAAAGAAAAATGCTGTTGTCGTAAAAGTTGCAAAACCTAATCAGGACAAACGTTTTGATATTCCGACCGTAGGGCTTAGAACTCTTCGTGTGATGAAGCATTACGGGGCTTCGGTTTTAGCGTTAGAGGCCGGTGAAACCATTATTGTAAACCAAGAAGAGATGGTAAAATACGCTGATAAAAACAACATAGTAATAATGGCTGTGTAATCAAACGGTTTTTTTGAAAGAATACGAAGTGAAGAATTTGAAAAAAGTTTTTATAATAACAGGAGAATCTTCAGGAGATAAGCATGCAAGCGGCGTTGCAAGGGAACTGATGGCTTTAAACCCTGATGTCAAAATTGAAGCTGTCGGTGGGGAAAACCTAAAACGCGTTGGCGTAAAGCTTTTTTCAGACCAAAAAAAGATGGGTGCAATGGGGCTTACGCCAAAAGTTGTTATTGACCATATTTTTTTAGGGGCAAGGATTGTCAATTATTTAAAAAATGTTTTTAAGCCGGATTTAGTGCTATTGGTGGATTACGGGGCTTTCAACCTTGCAATTTCAAAACGGCTTAAAAAAGCTGGTATTAAGACGTTTTATTTTATTCCGCCGCAGATTTGGGCTTCAAGGAAATGGCGCCTGAATACGGTGAAAAAGAATGTTGATAAGGTTTTAACAATTTTTCCATTTGAAGGTGAGATGTATGATAAAGCAGGGGTGCAAAATACATACGTTGGACATCCTCTTATTAAGGAACTGCCTGAAAAAGTGGATAAAAGAGAGTTCTTTTTGCGCCATGGGCTTGATTTAAACAAGAAACTTGTAGCTATTTTCCCCGGCTCCAGAGAGTTTGAGCTTAAATTTTTATTTAAAATTTTCTTAAAAACAGCTGCCTTAATTGAAAAAAGTCGAAAAGACGTTCAGTTTGTGGTTTCTCACGCGAGCAATCTTGGAAACGATGTGTTTGAGAGATTTAAATGCCATTATAAAACTATTAAAGGGGAAAACCATGCACTTTTATCTGTTTCTGATTCTCTAATTTTGGCGTCAGGTACTGTGGCACTTGAAGCAGCGCTTTACAAAACGCCTATGATTATAGCATACAGGGGACCTTTGTTTTTCTATATGGTGTATTTGCTTGTAAGGTCAATTAAAAAGGCGTGTTTGGTAAATATTATAACAGGTAAAGATATTGTGCCTGAATTTTTAATGTTTAATGCCAAGCCTAAAAAAATTGCAGATGAAATAAATAATATTTTAGATAATCAAAAAGTAAAAATGCTTCAATTAAGCGGGTTTGATGAGGTTGAAAAATTACTGTCAGACAGACACTCGGTAGAAGAAGCAGCAAAAATCATAAATGAGGAATTATTAAAGAGTTAGGGGAATAATATGGCAAATATCATCACACTTTCAAGGATTTTTTTAGCATTTATCGCAATGGGGCTTTTATTTTATGATGTGAAATATGCCCTGGTTTCGCTTATTTTAACCATTTTTGTTATGTGGTTTGACGGACTTGACGGGTATGTTGCAAGAAAATTTAATGAGACATCAAAACTTGGTGCAGTTCTTGACATTATGGGTGATAGAATTGTTGAAAACCTTTATTGGATGAGCTTTTGCGCATTGGGATGGATTAGTGTTCTTGTTCCAATCATTGTTCTAACGCGCGGGATTGTAACCGATTCTCTTCGTTCTTTAGCTTTAGCACAAGGGTTTACAGCATTTGGTGAAAAAACAATGATGCAGGGGAAAATTGCAAAATTTATTGTTGCATCAAATTTTTCAAGGTTTACATACGCTGTATGCAAGGCTTTAGCGTTTCTTTTATTGATTGCAGGACATCTTAAATTTAATACAGACCACACACTTTATATTATTGGTTTAATTTGCACTTGGATTTCAGTTATATTCTGTGTTTTAAGAGGTTTACCCGTTGTATTTGAATCTAAAAGATTTTTAAAAGATTAATCAAAAAGGTTTTAAAAGATATGTTAAACGGGGCAAAATATCTTAATATCGTTATGTTCGAGCCTGAAATTCCGCAAAATACCGGAAATGTTGCAAGATTGTGTGCTTGCACATCTTCAAAACTATATCTTGTCGGGCGTCTTGGCTTTTCTATGAGTGATAAATATCTAAAACGCTCTGGGCTTGATTATTGGGATAAACTTGAAGTTGAGCATATTATTGATTTTGAAGAATTTGAAAATATGTTTGATATAGAGAAAAATCCTGATAAAATCCATCTTTTTACAACAAAAACCGATAAACTTTATACAGATGTGCAATATAATGAAGGAGATTTTTTAATCTTCGGGCCGGAAACGCGGGGGTTGCCTTCTGATATTTTAAATAAGTATAATAATTCTTGTGTCACTATTCCTATGAATAAAGATACAAGAAGTTTGAATTTATCGAACAGTGTTGCAATCGGCGCATATGAAGCCATAAGGCAATTTGGCGGAATAAGATAAATACTGAAGTTTGTAAATACTATATAATGAAGCACGGTAATAAGTTTAAATTGCCATAAAATAAGGGTATTAATATGTTTTTTAAGAAAAAAGAAATTAAAGAAATAGAGAGAAATATAATTGAAATTGAAAAGTCTTATGCAAGAAATCTGCTTCCTATAAGATATCCTAATTCAAACAAAGGTACATACGGTACTGTTTTAAATATCGCAGGGTGTCTCTCTTATCCTGGGGCTGCATTTTTAAGTTCAATATCTGCTCTGAAAGTCGGTGCAGGGTTATGCTGTCTTGCGACCGAGAGCAATGCACTTTCAATTATTGCCTCAAATACGCCCGATATTATTTTTACAAACCTTGGAAGTTCTGATAAATGCACAATTCCAAGAGATGCTGTTAAAAATTTAAAAGATATATCAAAATATAGGGCAGTTTCAATCGGCTGCGGGCTTTCAACCGAAAAATCTACAAGAGATTTTGTTTTAAAATTTTTAAATAAGAATTTAAAATCCGATAAACCGTTTGTAATTGATGCCGATGCTATAAATATATTGGCAAGTACGGATAATATGCCGATTCCAAGCAATGCTGTTATAACTCCTCATCCTCTTGAATTATCGAGAATTATGGATATGGATGTTGAAGAGATACAGGAGGATAGAGTAAAATCTGCAGCTATGGCGGCTGATTACCTTGGCTGTATGGTTGTTTTAAAGGGTAAAGATACGGTAATTGCTGCACCTGATGAGAAGGAAGTGTATATTAATAAAACGGGAAATTCAGCGCTTTCAAAAGGCGGTGCGGGGGATGTATTGACTGGCATGATTTCCGGGTTTTTAGCACAAGGGTTAAAAATGCAGGAGGCTGTGCATTTGGCTGTTTATCTTCACGGGTGCGCAGGGGAGATTGGTTCAAACACACTGACTGAATACAGTGTTTTATCTTCAAATCTCATAAACTACATCCCAATTGCAATTAAAGACTTGCAGGGGTATTAAAAATAATTTTGATGAGGTAAGGCAGTCGTTAAATATTTTAATGCCGACTTAAAATATTCTGCTCTATAAAATATCTCTTTTAAATAAACATTAAACTTCAAAAAAACATTTTGTTTAAATTATGTTTGAAATATAATAAAGTTGATTATGGATATAATTAACTTTAAAGAGATAGAATCAACGAGCGTATGGGCGAGGAAAAATCTTAGTGACCTCAATGATTTTCAGGTCGTAAGTGCTGATGTTCAATCAATGGGGCATGGACAGTTTGAACGCAGCTGGTATTCATCCGATAAAAACGGCGGGAATATTTATATCTCAATTGTTCTAAAGCCTGAAAATATTGAACATTTAAATGAGCTTACAAGATTTACGAGCTATATCGGGGCTAAAACTATTGAAAAATATGGAATTAAGGCGCAGTTTAAATTCCCGAATGATATTTTGATAAACGGTAAAAAAATAGCCGGGATTTTGGCAGAATCTGTTTTTATAGGTAATGAGTTTAAGGGTGTAATTGTTGGAATCGGAATTAATTTAAATTTAAATAAAGAAGAAGTGAAAAATATTGATATTCCTGCAACTTCTATCTTTATTGAAACAGGAAACAATATTGATAAGAGTGAATTTCTGGAAAAGCTTCTTCATAATTTTAAAAAAGAATATGATGAATTTCTTAAAAATGGCATGAATGAAGAAGCCAGAGGATTATTAAAAGTTTAAAAAGTTACGTGATACAAAAAGAAGGATAAAAGAATGTCAAAAAAACAAATTAAAGTTATGGATACCTCGTTTCGTGACGGTTTTCAATCCGTATACGGAGCAAGAGTTTTCACAAAAGATTTTTTACCTGCTCTTGAATCTGCAGTGGCTGCAGGGTTAAAGCACTTTGAAGTAGGCGGCGGAGCAAGATTCCAATCTCCTATTTTCTACTGTAATGAAAATGCTTTTGATATGATGGATACAATCAGAAAAACTGTTGGTCCAGATATTAATCTTCAAACATTAGCAAGAGGTGTAAACGTTGTTGGGCTTGATTCTCAGCCAAGAGACATTATTAATCTTCATGCCAAGATGTTTAAAAAACACGGCATGACAACAATCAGAAACTTTGATGCCCTAAATGATGTTAATAACTTAATCTATTCAGGTCAATGCATCAAAGATAACGGCTTAAAACATGAAGTTACAATCACTATGATGGAACTTCCTATAGGCTGTACAGGTGCCCATGACGTTGCTTTTTATGAAAGAGTTTTAAGAAATATACTTGATGCCGGTATTCCTTTTGACAGTCTTGCTTTTAAAGATGCTTCAGGAACATCAGCACCTAGAAAAGTTTATGAAACAATTAAAAGAACAAGAGAAATATTAGGACCTGATATGCACATCAGATTCCACAGCCATGAAACTGCAGGAACAGGTTTAGCTGCTTATATGGCAGCGCTTGATGGTGGAGCAGACGGTATTGACCTTTCTATGAAACCTGTTTCAGGCGGTACAGCACAGCCTGATATCGTTTCTATGTGGCATGCTCTAAAAGGCAGTGAATATGACCTTGGAATTGATGTAGAAAAGATTTTAGAAACAGAAGAAATCTTTAAGGAAGCTATGAAAGATTACTTCCTTCCTCCAGAAGCTATGGCTGTTAACCCTGTGATTATATCTTCACCGCTTCCCGGCGGCGCCTTAACTGCTAATACTCAAATGATGAGAGATAACGGCACAATGGATAAATTCCCTGAAGTGGTTGCTGCTATGAAAGAAGTTGTCGAAAAAGGCGGTTTTGCAACAAGTGTTACTCCTGTTTCACAATTTTATTTCCAACAAGCTTATTCAAACGTTATGTTTGGCAAATGGAATAAAATTACAGAAGGCTACGGCAAAATGGTTCTTGGCTATTTTGGTAAAACTCCATGTGAACCTGATAGCGAACTTGTAAAAATGGCATCTGAACAATTAGGATTGCAGCCAACAACAGAATTGGTTGTAGACCTTAATGATAAAGACCCGAATAAGGGTATTGAAGCAGCAAGAAAAATGCTTAAAGAAGCAAATTTGGAAGAAACAGAAGAAAATATCTTTATTGCAGCTGCTTGCAAAGAAAAAGGTATTATGTTCCTTCAAGGTAAAGGACAAATTGGTGTTAGAAAAAATGCCGATGTTAAACAATGCTCGTTGGGCACCGAAAAACCTGAAGGATATACAGTTTCTGTTAATAACAAAAAATATTCAGTTAGAATTGAAGGCGAAAAAGCTGTTGTTAATGGTAAAACTTATGATATCAGCGTTAAAGAAGGCGTTGAAGCTAAAGCCGGTGTTTCTAATTCTGATGCTACACCAATTAAAGCTGCGCTTCCGGGTGCTGTTCTTAAAATTAACGTAGCAGAGGGCGATTCAATTGAAGAAGGCGATGTATTATTGGTATTAGAAGCAATGAAGATGGAAACAGAAATTAAATCTCCAAAGGCTGGAACTGTTGCTTCAATTGATGTTAGCGTTGGCGACCAGGTTAAAAATGGTCAAGTAATGGTAACATTAGGTTAAGGAGGCATAAATGAATATTACAGATAGTTTACAAAGCCTCTGGCAATCTACAGGTATTGCTAATATGATTTTACCTGCAAATCCTGACTTACAAGGTGCAGAGCAAATTTTATATCAATTCGGTTCTCCGATTATGATTTTAGTATGCCTATTTTTATTATGGCTTGGTATTAAAAAACAATTTGAACCACTTTTATTGGTGCCTATTGCATTTGGCGGTTTGTTATCAAATATTCCGCTAGCAGGTATTGCAGAACCTACAGGCTTTTTGGGAATCATTTATGAAGCAGGTATTCATCAAGGTATTTTCCCATTAATAATCTTTATGGGTGTTGGTGCTATGACTGACTTTGGTCCATTGCTTGCTAACCCAAAAACAGCATTATTAGGTGGTGCTGCGCAATTTGGTATCTTTGGTGCATTATTATTGGCGCTTTGCGTATTTGGTTTTACAATGCCGCAAGCAGCTTCAATTGGTATCATAGGCGGTGCAGATGGTCCAACATCAATTTATGTAACAAGTAAACTGGCTCCTGAATTATTGGGTGCAATTGCAGTTGCAGCATATTCTTACATGGCGCTTGTTCCGGTTATTCAGCCTCCTATTATGAAACTTTTAACAACAAAGGCTGAACGCCAAATTGAAATGACTCAGCTAAGAGAAGTTTCTCAAAGGGAAAAAATTGTATTCCCATTGTTGGTTTTAGGACTTTGTATTTTATTATTACCTGATGCTTGCCCTCTAATCGGTGCTTTGGCGTTTGGTAACTTATGTAAAGAATCTGGCGTTGTTGAAAGATTATCAAAAACTTTACAAAATGAACTTATTAATATTGTTACAATATTCCTAGGTTTATCTGTAGGTTCAAAGCTTTCAGCAAGCCAGTTCTTAACTATTCAAACATTATTTATTCTTATCTTGGGCATTGTAGCATTTGGTCTAGCGACTGCAATGGGTGTAATTTTTGCTAAGATTATGAATAAATGTTCTAAAACTCCAATCAACCCTCTTATTGGTGCAGCGGGTGTATCGGCTGTTCCTATGGCAGCAAGGGTTGTTAATAAAGTTGGTTTAGAATACAACCAAAATAACTATCTTTTAATGCACGCTATGGGACCAAACGTTTCAGGTGTAATTGGTTCAGCTGTTGCAGCAGGCGTATTATTGGCACTTTGTCATTAATACTTATATAGAATAAACTTGAAATGCAGGGAAAACTTAAATTCCCTGCATTTTTATGTTAAAATTTCTGTAGGTTTATGCACCAGGAGCTTTAGCTGGCTTGTTGAATATTTTACCAAAGTAAAATTTCAACGAAATAAGATTTTACTCTATCCAGCTTGAGTTTCAAAATTAAATGGTTGTGTGCCTGTAGCTCAGCTGGCTTGTTGAATATTTTACCAAAGTAAAATTTCAACGAAATAAGATTTTACTCTATCCAGCTTGAGTTTCAAAATTAAATGGTTGTGTGCCTGTAGCTCAGCTGGATAGAGTGTTGGTCTCCGAAGCCGAAGGTCGCGCGTTCGAATCGCGTCAGGCACATTTTAAAATTTATAAGGAGGATAAAAGTGACAATTTTAGCTATTGTTTTAGCATTTGCGCTCGGGTTTTTAATTGCTTTTGTTGTTTTAAAAAATAAAAGCATAAAACTTGAGATTGAAAATGCAAAACTTCAGGAAAAAATAAATTCTATCCTTCAAAGTAATAAAGAAAAAGAAGATTATTCAAATATCATAAGGCAGGAATTTGTAAATCTTGCAAATCAGACATTGTTAGAAAAAAACAAAGCACTTGATGAAACTAATCAAAAAAATCTTCAAAGCTTTTTAAATCCATTGAAAGAAAAAATTAAAGAGTTTCAATCTAAAATTGAAGAATATAATATAACGGGGATTAAAAACACGCAAAGTTTAAAAGAACAGATTGAATATTTATCTTCTCAAAGCAAGATGATAACAACCCAAACGGAAAAACTTGCAAATGCCATGAGTAATAATTCTAAGTTCAGAGGTACATTTGGCGAGATGATGTTGGAAAAACTGCTTAAAACATCAGGGCTTATTAATAAAAAAGATGACCCGATTAAGGGAAATTATATTTTACAGGAAGGGTTTAGAAACCTTGATACCCCAGGGGCAAATAGGATTATGCCTGATGCTGTGATTTATCTTGGGGATGGAGATAAAAACATTGTGGTTGATTCAAAAGCTTCCATTGTAAACTTTTTAGAATATACGAATGCTCAAAATGATGATGAAATAAACGAAGCGGTTAAAAAATTCTATTCAAATGTTTCAGACAGGGTAAAAGAGCTTGAAAATAAATACACAAATCTTGAGGGGCTTTCAACACCTGATTTTTCGCTTTTATTTATTCCGTTTGAAGCCTGCATGGGATTGATTTATGCAAACCAGCAATTAATTGATGAAGCAAACAAAAGGAATGTAATCATAGTAGGACCCTCAACTTTACTCGTAGCGTTAAGGACTATAAATTTTGCGTGGATGAATAAAAACCAAAATGACAACATAAAAGAAATTTTAAAAACAGGTGAAGGAATTTACAATAAATGCGTGACATTTATAGGTAAACTTGAAGGGCTTTCAACTAATTTTGATACTTTAAGAAAAGGTTTTGACAGTGCTTTTACATCTTTAAAAGGCAGGGGCGGGCTTTTCAACCAAATTGCAAAGTTTAAAGATTTAGGTTTTAATCCTTCAAACCCGATTGATGAAAAATATTTAACAGAAAATGAACCGCTTATTTTAGCTGCAGAAGAAAAATAAAAAGCTTTTTTTAGCATGGAATTTTGCGCCTATAGGTCTTATTGCAGTTTTAAAATTATTTAAATAGCCCGGTCGGAGCACAATTTGGATAATTGTAACGATTTGTAAAAATAGTTGACAAAATTAAAGAAGTTTAGCAAAAAAAAATTTTGAGATGAGTTATATGGGTGTAAACTCCTCTATAAACTCCGTAATACTAATTCTATCCATCACGGCGACTTCTTTAATCTTAAAGAAAGCCGTTTTTTTTATTTTAAAATTGGCGTATTTTCCCTTCGTAAAATTATTTTGCAAACAGGACACGGGGAAATTTGCGATTTAATGAAGCATTTATTAATGTTATTCAGTATTTGGCAAATTTCTTTTTACGGTCCTTTATTACAAAATAATTTCCCTTCGTGAAAATGGCTGACAATGCTTTGCAAAGGTTGAATACAAATTCCAATAATTTTTTATATTTTTATCCCAAAAGGCACTACTGTATTTGCTTTACCATGGGTGATAGAAGGGTCAAAAGTGTGAGGAACATTTAAAGCAGAGGCAAATTCTTTTAAAATATCATTTAGATATTCACCTGCACCGATAAATTCTCCAAAGATTACTCCTTTAATTTTTTCTTTTAAGGGGGTATTTCTTAAAATTTGTGCGAGCATTCTATCTATCTTATAATCAGGCTCATTTATATCTTCAATAAATAATATAATGTCTTCATTTGGAATATATGTTTCATAAGGCGCGCCAAATAAGGATATAATTGTAGCTAAATTTCCACCCCAAAGAATGCCGCAAGCACCAAGTGAAGGGTATTTATAAATATTGTTTTCAATAGAGTTTTTATAATTTAAAAATTCAGCGGTTTTCATTTCAGATATACCGTTTAGCGCCATTTTAGCGTGATAATTTATTTGTCCTGTTTTTTTATGGATTGCAATTAAAAGTGCCGTGATATCAGAACTCCCAACCAGTTTTTTAGGGTTGTTTTTAATAATATTATAATCAATTTTATCTAAAAGCCTGATTGCACCATACCCGCCCCTGGCGCAGATTATTGTATCTATATCTTTATCAAGGTAAGCATTGTGCAAGTCATTTAATCGAATTTCATCGCATCCCGCCATACCCCTAAATGTTTCATAGCAGCCAGGGTAAATTTTTGTCTCAATATTAAATTGTTTCATAAAATTTTGCGCCGCAATAAGCTTTTCAGGGTTTTCAATACTTCCTGCGGGTGCAATTACAGCCACATTTTTCATAAAGATAATTTTACCATATTTTTATACTATAATAACTTTATGAGTGAAAAATATTTGCCGTTATTTAGAAAATACCGCCCGCAGTCTTTTAAAGATGTTGTCGGGCAGGAGAGCCTCACAAAGGCACTATCTAATGCTATTGAATTAAACAAGATTGCAAATGCTTATCTTTTTTCGGGTCCCAGGGGTACCGGTAAAACCTCTTGTGCCAGGATTTTTGCAAAATCTTTAAATTGCGTAAACGGTCCTACACTTGAACCATGTCAGAAATGTCCAAGCTGTCTTGATATTACAAACGCTTCAGGGCTTGATGTAATTGAAATAGATGCTGCAACAAACAGGGGTATAGACGATGCAAAAGAATTAATTGCACAAACCCAATATGCACCAATGAACGGTAAATATAAAATCTTTATTATAGATGAAGTTCATATGCTCTCAAATGAAGCATTTAATGCGCTTTTAAAAACTTTTGAAGAGCCGCCTGCTAATGTTATTTTTATTTTGGCTACAACAGAGCCTCATAAGGTTATTGAAACTATAGTTTCAAGATGTCAAAGGTTTGATTTAAGACGCATTACTACAGATGATATTACAAAAAGATTGAGAGAAGTTTCTGATTTAGAGAATATAAAAATAACGGATGATGCTTTATATACAATTGCAAAGAATGTTTCGGGAGGATTAAGGGATTCTCTAGCATTATTAGATCAAGTAAGTATTTTGGGTGCAAAGACCGAGATTACAAAGGAAGATATTGAAAACCTTTTAGGGAAGATGACTTTTGATGTATCAATAAGTTTTTTAGAAAAAGTGTTATCGCAAAATACGCAGGAAGCCATTTTTTATATTGATGAAATTTATAATAAGGGCTTGGAACCAAAGAATTTTTGCGAAAATTTTATTGAATTTTTAAGAAATTTAATATTTGCTCTCTCATCTTCTGATGAAAAAAATATTTTAAAGTTTACGAATTTTAATGCTTGCGATATTGAAAAAATCAGAAGTTTAAATTTTGATAGTGCAAAGATTTTTAAGATTTTAAATAAGGTTATTGAATACTATAAGGAAATAAGGCTTGCAACAAATCCTTACCTTTGGGTTGAACTTATGATTATTAACCTTTGCAGGATTAATGAAACTGAAAATAGCACCGCACAGGCATCTGCAATTGCTCAAGCTGCTCAAAATTCTGCACCTGTACAAAACATTCAGACTTCTAAACCTGCTGTACAGCCTGCAGCTCCTTCAATGCGGCAGCCGCAAATTCCACAGGTACAAATTCAGCCTGCAGCAAAGAAACAGCCTGAAATACAACCTCAAAGTCTTGTAAAAGAAACTTTGCAAGAGATTAATATCCCTGAAAAAGAAGTTATAGAAGAAAAGCCGAAAAATAATGAGCCTGAACATTTAATGGAATACAAAGAAGGGCTCTATGAAAATGCTGATGAATCCTTGAAAACTTCAGCAAATGTGCAGGATGTTGCGGTTCAAAAAGAACAGTTTAAAGAAACCAAGTCTGAGCCGGGGCTTCCAATGGTGCCAGGTGTGGATGATGTTTTTGCTCAGCAAAATCCGCCTGTACAAATTCAAAACACTGCTCCGGCTTCTGCAAGTGTTGATGAGAGTAACCCGGCTGCTTTATGGGCAAGTGTTTTAAATGTGATTGAACTTTTGCCTGCAAAATTCTTCTTTTCAAGCAGGAAGCTTATAAATATAAAGGATAAAAAAGTAACACTCGGGTTTGTGAATGATAAGCTTATTGAACAGGCAAAATCCGATTCAAAATATAAACATCTTGATAAGGCTGTAAAAAGTGTTCTTGGACCGGATTATGCAATTGAATTTATTATTATGACACCTGACATTAAGCCTATTGATGTTAAAATTACAGCAAAGGTTCAAACGCCGCAGCCAAGAACTTATCAAAATAATCAGGCTGCCCAAACCGCTCCTGTTCAAGCAGTGCAAAATTCTTCAACAGATGCTTCAAAAGAAGATATTGAAAAAGAAATGCTTGCAGATATGACGCCGCCAATTAAAGACAAAATGCCGGATGGAACAGGAGATACTGAAGCAAATAATGGAAATAAGGCAAAAAAAACATCAGTATCGCACTATGGCAAGAAAACTCAAGAAATGCTTGAGGCGTTTAACGGTAAGGTGATTGATTAATATTAAGCTGTTTTTACACTATGCTTGATGTTAAAACTTGTTTTTTGTATCATTGTACCTAAAGGGTCGGCTTAATAAGAAAGAGTTTATTTTAGATTTATGGTAAAAACTTTTACGGAAACAAAAACACATGAGGTAACAGTCGATGTTGTTATTTTAACAATTGTCCACAATACTTTAAAAGTGCTTTTGTTAAAAAGAGCCAATGAACCCTTCCGCGGCAGATGGGCTATACCCGGAGGTTTTATCAGGTTATCCGAAAACCTTGATGATGCGGCGCTTCGCGTCTTAAAAGAAAAAACTAACGTTCAAAATATTTATTTAGAGCAGCTGTATACATTTGGTGACCCGCTTCGTTATCCAAATACAAGGGTTATTACATGTGCTTATTTTGCACTTCTTCGTGCTGAAGATATAGATGTTAAGATTATGGATGAATCTGTTGCAGAAATTGGCTGGCATCCTGTTGAAGATTTGCCTCCTCTTGCTTTTGACCATAAAGAGATTATTGAATACTCTTTAAAAAGAACGCGCGAAAGGCTTGAACTTTGCCCTGTTGCTTTCCAGCTTTTGCCAAAGAAATTTACATTAACAGAATTGCAAAAATCTTATGAATTAATTTTGCAGAAAGATTTAGATAAAAGAAACTTTAGAAAGAAAATGCTTTCAACAAATATGCTGATTGATTTAAACGAGTGTTCAAAAACAGGCTCAAAACGCCCTGCAGCTTTATATTCTTTTGATACAATTACTCTTGATTCAAAGAGGGGACATTTCTTTTCTTAAAAATTATTAAAACATTAAATACTTGTCTGTCAGTTTGGCAATAGTATTGTAAGGTGTGTTTTATATAAATTATAATGAGCCTTAAGGGAAATATTATATTGCCTTTAAAGATTAATCATAATTTATATAGCTATTCTGATAAACCGGCTTTCAAAGGAGATAAAAACGAGATTCAACATGCGCACCCTTATAACCCTCAGGTGCAAAGCAAGGATGCATTTAAGCTGCAATCTAAGGATGCTCAAAATAAGCAGGGCTTTTTAAGCAAGGTTTTAAGCAAAATGAAAGCCTTCTTTGATAAAAAAGAAACAGTGGTTTCTAACAAAATTGCAGGTTGTGTTGAGGAGGCAAACAATTTTCCAGAACCCAAGCAAGCAATTGATGTTAAAGAAATTATAAAACCTGCTTCAAGCGAGCCGCTTGGTCTGGAGGCTGGAGAAGCAATTTTAAAAGAGGTTTTGGACGGCAAAAGCTATGATGATGTTATATTTGAAAAAACAATTCAAGATGTACCATTTCATCAGGCATGTTTTGAAATAGATAATGCCTGTGCTTCAAAGATTGTATCAAAATATATGGATAATCTGGATGAAATTTTATTAAATTCTGATGGCGCTATAAGAGAAAATTGTATGATAAATGGAGGTGCCGCTTATACTTTTGATGAATTATTTGAACCGTATGACGGCGAGCTTGGAAAAATTTACCATGGTACAAGTGTAGAAAATAAAGCCAAAATTTTGAAACAAGGTTTTATTCAGACAATCAGCCCTGTTAATGGTTGTTTGGATGGAATAGGCGGTACTTATTTTTCACTTGAAAATTTGGATAAATATGGCAAAGCTGTTATTACAGCAACATTTGAAGGTAAGGTTGCAAAAACTGATACCGATTTACTTAATAGGATTAAAATTGGAAACCTGCCTCTTTTAGAAGAATTTCTTAAAAATATTAAATTAGAAGAAGAATGCAGTGCAGAAACTGTTATGAGAAAGTATCTTACTGAAAAATTATTTAAAATGGGGTATCAGGGAATTTTAGGTAAAAACAATTCTGCTGCTGCAGGTTGCAAATATTTCGCCGCTTTGAATCCTAACTTAATTAAAATCATTTCATAAATTAATTTAAGTCTATATGAGCTTTTTTACCCAATCCAGGATGGTATTTATATCATATGGTTTTGGAAGATAAACATCTGCACCTTTAGAAAAAATATTTTTTTTATCCTGAATTGTGGTTGAAAATATTATTTTGGGACATTCTAACCCTATTTTGCTTAAATGTGTGCAAAGAGTGTTCAAAATATTTAATCCCTGTTTTTCTTCTTTTGTGCCGTAGTCAAGAATTAAAATATTTGGTACAAAATTTAGATATTCATCCATAAAATTATCATAATTTTCACACGCTTTAATTTCATACCCCTGCATTTCGAGATTAACATTTAAAAGGCAGCTTAATGAAGGGTCTGGCTCCATAATCATTACTTTATTTTTAGGATTGATACTTGAAACTTCACCGTAAAGCTTTGGTCTATCTATAATATAGCAGGATTCTTTAGAATCTTTACAGAGTTTTAAAATATTGAATAAAAGGTTTAAGACCTGTTTTTCATTTTTATACTGTTCTTCTGTTTCAACTATTGCAATGGATAATTTCATTAAAGGAATCTTTTTTTCTTCAATAGTCTCTGTTGAATAAAGCATAAAGTTATTTTTATAATCAAATTCAGAGTAGAAACGCTCTAAAATACCGTCAAATGCAAATGTTAAAAACTTTGCAATTTTTTCTGCCTTTAGGGTTTGGGTTATTAAAAGAAATTCTTTTGGAGAATAATGTCCTATTATATCCTCATTTTGAAGAGTTGAATTTATAATAGCAGCAAGAGTTTGAAGCACTTTTTCATATGCGATTTCGCCATAAATTTCTTTGTAAAAATTAATTCCTGAAATATTAATCAGCATAACTGATTTTTTGATGTTTTCTTTAATTTGCCGTTTTAAAGCTTTTAGAGTGACTTTATTGTCTATAAAATTTGTGACGGGGTTAATTGAATTTTCAAGATATCGCCTGATATGAGCGTTAATTCTTGCCTGAAATTCTTTGGATTGAATTGATTCATCAAGAAAATCATCTGCACCTGCTTCAAGAGCGTTTAATTTATCATCTATGGCGTTTGATTTTGATATGGCGATAATGACGGGTCTGAAATTATAGGTTAAAACTCTGATTTTTTTAATGAAATCAGATAGTATATCGTTAATTGTATCTGAAATGATTATCATTTCGGGTTCATGGTTTTTAATTGCGGATATTGCTTCATCAAGTCTTGAAAAAATTGAAGCTGAACAGTTTAGGGTTTCAACAAGTTTTTTATGCTTGATTGCAAGCTCTTTTCTTTTGGTTAAAATAAACACCTCGGGGTTATACATTTTGCCCTCCTGGTTTTTTAACCTTTTTTGCCATAGTTTCAAAATCAAAAACCGGGATGTATATTAAAAATTCTGTATAGTTATCTTCAACTGAAGAATTAATCTCAATTTTCCCTTGCATCTTTTCAATTAAATTTTTTGCAATATAAAGCCCTAAACCGCTTCCTTGTGCGGATGAAGTTAAATAATTATCAATTCTGTAGAATTTTTCAAAAACTTTTTCAATTTCATCTTCTTTAATATGTGAACCGAAATTTTTAATAGAGACAATATTAAAATCAGCTTTAGATTCAATTTTTATTTCAATATTATTTTGGTTTCCTGAATATTTACAGGCATTTTCAATAATATTTGTAAAAACCTGCTCAAGCTTATCTTTATCTGCAATTGAATTTACGCTGCCGGTGCTTGGGGTTTTTATTATAAAATTTTTGGTTTTATAATTCATTTTTAAAATATCAGTAACATTTTTAATTAAAGATAAGAGATTTACTTCTTTTAGAATAATTTCAACCTCATTATCCGCTTTTGCAACATCTAAAACATTCTCAACAAGATTAATAAGCCTGTCTGATTGTTCAATTATTATGTTTAAAAATCTCTTTTTTGATTCATCATTAAGTGCTTCCCAATTATCAAGTATTGTTTTTGAAAATCCTTTAATACTTGTTAGAGGAGTTCTTATTTCATGGGATAAGGTTGATATAAATTCATCTTTTACTTTATTTTGCATAATTATTCTGTTTTGAAACCTATTTTGTTTGGCTTTGTTCTATCCATTAATAAGGTTAAGGCTCTGTTAATTTCTTTTATATCGGCATCATTTTCTTTGCTGTGCTGAATAAAATATTGTTCAAGCTCGGTTAATCTTTCGGATAATTCCTTACTCTCAAGTGCAAACTGACGAAGTGTAACAAAGGCGCGCACAACTTGAATGTTTATTTCTATTGCTTTTTCACTGTTTAAAACACTTGATAACATTGTAACGCCGTGTTCTGTAAATGCGTATGAGTTTGTTGAACTGTGTTTTAAATTATGTAACCGGTCACAAATTGTGACCAGTTTATTTTGTTCTTTATCTGTTAATTGAAACATAAAATCAGAAGGAAACCGCATGATATTGCGCTTAACCGCCTGATTAAGCTTCTTGGTTGAAACACCATACAATTCCGCCAGGTCACGGTCTATCATAACCCGCTTATTTCTTATTGTAAAAATTCTTTCTTTTAATACATCCAGCGTTACAATTTCATTCATTCCTAAATTATACAATAAAATTTGAATATTTTAACCGGTCGCAAATTGCGACCGGTTTTAAAATGCAAGGTTTAGATATTTATATTTTCTTTTATAATGCTAAAAATTTTATCCAATTTTTGTTTATTGTTAATGTAAAAATAACCGATAATGGTTTCAAAGGCAGTTGCGTATCTGTGTATTTCAGGTTTATTTTTTTTGTTGATTGTTAAAGGAAGGTTTCTTGCACGTCTGAAAATTTCCTTTTCTTCATTGTTTAGAAATGATTCAAAAACAATTTCAGCCATTTTTGCCTGGAAATCCGCATTTACAAAAGAGACTGTATTTTTGTGCATAGAATTTAGATTCTTTGTTTTGAAAACGATATTTTCTCTTATAAATAATTCATAAACAGCATCGCCAATGTGAGCATATCTTTTTAAATCAAAATTCTCCATACAAAAATTTTATCATAAATTAATATTTGAACATTGAGAGCCTTTGTTAATAATTTGTAATGTTTCTTTTATAAATATCAATTTTAAAAGCAAGGAATACTTTATTTATGTATAGGGAAGATATTAAGTTATAAAGGGAGTTTTATGACGGGAGTTTCTTCAGTAAATCTGTCTTATACAACAGATGCACTAAAATATATTAATGGTTCAAGTGTCTATAAAGATACAATTATGAACGATGTCACGGGAGCTTTTGGCGCAGTTCCTTCAAATGCAGCCTTTATGGGGGTTTTCTATACAGGGGGACAGCTTTTGAAGAAAAATCCTGTATTGAATGATGCAGGCGAAGCTGTACTAGGCAAGGGCGGAAAAGCTTTAACAAAACGCGCAGGCATAAAAGGATTTGCCAGCACTACACAAAATATATTCGGTACATTAAAAAACAAAGAAATAAGTAATATTATTACAGGCGGCAAGGGATTTTCAGGCTCTCTTAATAATGCTCAGATGGTAGACCTTGTAAAAGAACTTGCAAAATCAGGCAAAACAGAGAATGAAATTTTAACTATACTTAAAGGAGCCGGCAATAATGCTGATGATATTGTAAATGTTTTGAAAAAAGAAGCAGGTTTAGTTGCAAAACCATCTAAAATATCAAAAATATGGACAGGTTTTAAAGGAACCGGTCTTGGCAAATCGCTTGTAGGGTCAAATTTATATAAAACCGGAACAAAAAAAGCAACGGAATTTTTATCTACAACTGCTGCCGGTAAAGCAATAAGCTCTGGTGCTAGCAAATTTTCAAAGATGTTTAAAACAACCGGCGCCGGTGTTATGATGGCATTGGACGGCGTTATGGCATTATTTACCGATGTTGTACCGGCATTTAGCCAGGGCGGCTTTAAAGAAGGTGTCAAACAAACTGCCAAATCAGGTGTTAAAGTAGCTGCAGGTGCCGCAGGATGGGCAGTGGGTGCTACAGCAGGTAAAGCAGCAGGTGCTGCAATCGGCGGTGCAATAGGGTCTGTATTCCCGGTTGTAGGTACAGCTTTAGGTGCTGCAGTCGGTTCATTTATCGGTGATATGGTTGGAGGTATGATTGGTTCTTCTATCGCAGGAAAAGTGACAGAAAAAGTTGTTGGTGAAGATTATACGGATAAAGTCCAAAATGAGGCAATAGAACAGCAGGCTATTGCTGTTGCGCAAGATTCCGCAAGCATGAACCAATTAAATAACTATGTGTATCAATTAATTCAGGAAGATATGGCAGATGGAAAACTTTCAAAAGATAGTGAAAAAATGCTTGAATACCTTGAAAGCGGTGCTGCAGATACCGGAACCCTTGCATATAATTACGGTGTTAGTGGAAATAACGGTTTAAGCGACCTTGTATCAAGAATCCAGGCGGGAGATACTTCTGTTTATGCTGTGCCTGATGATGTTTTAACTGCAAGTTCATATGGAAATTTGAATTTTACAGGTTCAAACTTTGCAAATAATTATACGAATTTTGGATATACAAATCCTTATGCTGTAGCAGATGGCAGCACTATGAATTTCTATGGATAATATTTACGCAATGGTAGAACCTAAAGAAATTAAATCTTCATAAGGAACTCCTGCCTCAGAAAGTTCTTCTGCGGTGAGCCCAAAAAGCGTAATAAGGTTATCTGCTTCTATTCTTTTGTTATCTTTTGAAAGCATTGTGAAAACTTTGCTTACAGCTGTTTCTCTTGTCATAAACAAGCTTGAATTGCTTTTATGAAGAATACGTTTTTTTGCCTTTCCCATAGTTTTCATGATGTGTGAAAATTTATAAAAAGTAAATAACATGTAAATCTTTTTTAAAGGTGTAAACAAAACTTAAAAAAGGCTTGAAATTATAGCAATAAAAAATGTTTAGGTGTTTTGTAGAAATGCAGCAAGCAATTATATCATCCGTTTGGATGAATTTTTCGGGAAAATTAATTTGAGCATTAAATTTTTAAACACCAATTATATTCTAAGTCCGCAGAGAATGTATGAAAATCCCCGGCAGAAATCTGTGGAAAAAGATGATAATGCCAAAAAACAGGATGTTTCGAAAAAGAAAGATATTTTTCACAACAGCCCATTAAGATATTTTGGGTATAGTGATGATATTGGCGCTGCAATCAGAGTGGTTTGCAATAATTCTAAAAATCCTCTTATTAAAAATCTGCCGAAAATTTCATATATTCCTGCAGGCGTATATATTGCAGCAGATGTTGCCTATACCTATAATAAAGCAAAAGAAGAGGATGGGAAAAAGACGGCTCTTAAAAAAGCTTTTGGTGAAACTGTTTTCCAAGGGTTAACAAATATATTATTTCCTATTTTAATAGTAGGGGCTGCGCAGAAAACTTTAGGAAAAGGCTTTGATAAATTCATTCCAAAATTAAAACAGGAATTTAGTGCTAACGGTGAAAAAATTGTAAACAGAAGCAGAGATATAGCACTTGCTTTGGGCGGGCTTGGAACTTTATTTGCTGTATCTAAGCCTGTGGATAAATTTTCGGATAAAATTATAATGGATAAAATTATCAACCCTGTTTTGGGCACAAATGATATAAATAATAAAGAATATAAGGGCAAAATAAACTCTAAATTAAACACCACTCAGGGGTAATTTAACTTTATAAATCGGCTGATTTAAATGCTTTTATTATTTATTTAATATTTCTCCAAGTTCCTTTTGGAAAGGTGAAATTTTTGCGAGTTTATCAATAATATGCGGCAGCTCCTGAACCACATAATTAATATCTTCTTCTGTTGTATAACGGCTTAAAGAAAATCTTATGCTGCCATGCAGTGATGTGAACGGCACACCCATAGCGCGCAAAACGTGGCTTGGCTCCAAGCTTCCTGATGTGCAGGCTGAGCCTGAACTTGCACAAATCCCTGCATCATTTAAGTGAAGAAGGATAAGTTCGCCTTCAATATATAAAAAGCCTATATTAGTTGTGTTTGGCACTCTGTTTTTTGAAGTTGAATTTAGTCTTGCGTTTTTGATTTTAGATAAAATTTCCTCTTCGAGTGTATCTCTCAAACATTTTACGCGTGTAAGTTCATCTTCCATGTTTTCCATTGCAAGCTCAGCTGCTTTTGCCATACCTACAATGTACGGTACATTTTCAGTCCCTGCCCTTTTGCCTTTTTCCTGATGTCCGCCAATTATGAGCGGAGCAACCATTGTGCCTGATTTAACATACAGGGCGCCGATTCCTTTGGGTCCATGGAATTTATGAGCTGAAATCCCCATAAAATCAATTTTTGTATCTTTAACATTGATGGGAATTTTGCCTGCAGCCTGTACTGCATCTACAAATATTTTGGTTTCAGGGTTAATTTCTTTTACCTTTTGCGCAATTTCTTCAACCGGAAAAATTGCCCCTGTTTCGTTATTAGCGTACATTACAGAAACTAGCGCTGTATCTTTATCAACTTTTGAGATTAATTCTGTTATATCTAAGTCGCCATTTGAATCAACTCCGATATAATCAACTTTGTAGCCTTGTTTTTCAAGTTCTTTATGCAGGTTTAAAACACAAGGGTGTTCAACTTTTGTGGTTATAAGGTGTTTTTTTGCTCTGTTTAGTTCAATTGTACCCTTAATTGCAGTACTTGCACTTTCTGAACCGCAGGATGTAAAAATAATTTCCTTTGCATCGTTTGCACCAAGAAAATCTTTTATAATTTCTCTTGATTTTCTAACAGCTGTATTTGCAACATGGGCTAAATCATAGATGCTTGAAGGGTTGCCGTATTCTTCCGTAAAATATGGCAGCATAGCTTCGACTACTTTTTCATCTACACGTGTTGTTGCATTATTATCAAGATAAATTATATTTTGGCTCATTTATTCCACCTCTATAACATTTATTTCATTATCAACATGTTCTCTTAATTGGGTTTGAACGAAGTTTTTAAGTGTTAGGTTTGAATTTCTGCAGCCTTTGCAGCTTCCTGTCAGGCGTACATAAACATTTTTTTCTTCCACGTTAATAAGTTCAATTCCCCCGCAGTCTTTGGTTAATTCAGGTACAATATTTTTTTCAATAACACTGTTTACCTTTAAGATAAATTGAACTGTATTAAGTTCCTTTTTATCATTTTTGGCTTCCATATTATAAGTGTTAATTATCGCCTGAATGTTCCCTTTGCATCTTCCGCAGGCACCGCCGGCGTAGGTTAGTTCTTTAATATCATCAACGGTTTTTGCACCATTATGTTCAATAGCTTCTCTTATTGTTTTTTCTGTTATAGAAAAACAGTTACAAATAATTTTATCTTTTGATTTTGGTTTTGAAGCAGGCTCATTATCTGCGCCATCCAGATTTTTTAATGCATCTTCAAGTGCTTCATGCCCCATAACTGAACAGTGCATTTTTTCAGGCGGAAGCCCTCCGAGTTTATCTGCTATATCTTTATTTGTTATCTTTTTAACTTCTTCAACGGTTTTACCTATAATCATTTCCGTTAAAATGCTTGATGATGCAACAGCAGAACCGCAGCCAAAAGTTTGAAATTTGGCATCCGTAATTATTCCATCTTTTATTTTTAGATAAAGTTTTAGAGCATCACCGCAAGCAAGAGCCCCGGCTTCGCCTATGGCGTCAGCATCTTCAATAAAGCCTACGTTTTTTGGGTTTTTATAATGTTCTTTAACGGTATCTGAATATTCCCACATAATTAATTCATCCTTATTTTTAGAATTTATTTTTGCAATTAGATTATAAATCAAAAATACTACTTGTATAGGGTTTAAAAGCTAAAAATTTGCTTAATAATTATTGTATAATGGAAGATTTGTTTAAAAATTCCCTGATGGGAGAATTGGTTAAACTTGGTTTTGATGGTAAAAATGTTCAAAACCAGCCTGAGGTGTCTTCTTTAAGCGATAATGTTTTAGAAGGGGTAAACCCTCTCAGTATAAGCGTGAATGAAGAGGATATTAAAAATTCTCCGTTTGCGCAAAAGAATGAAGCTACTTTTGGGGTGGAAAATTCTATTAAAAAAAACGTAAAAGAAGCTGTAGAAAATTTTAATGATGAAGTGGCTCAAAAACGTCTTAATGATTTAGATTTAAATATTTTGCAGGATTCGGCGTTTAAAAAAGCCGGAGACGATTTTTCAGCCAGTAATATTTTGGGCAAAATTTTATATAAATATTTTCCAAATATCTATAAAGGATATTTAATGAAAAAGGCTTTAAATAAATTAAAAATGATAAATCAAACCGCTTCGGCTTTAATTTTAAAGAAAATTCCTTATGGTGAATCAGAAGAAAGATATGATGCATTATCCGATTATATAAGCAATGCAAATACAATCCACGCTAAGCTTATGAAAAGGATATAGAATTTCAGAGATTAAAATGTTAAAAGCCGTCTGCATTTTATATGACAGACGGCTTTATTATTTTTAGGTTGCGTTAATCTTTATTAAAAAATGGAATTATACTACTTTATCAAGGTTTTCACCCATGCCTTTTTGGACAATTTTTTTCAAACCTCTGAAATTAAGCGAACTGTTTTTTCGTGAAACAGCCAATGTTTGATTATACAAATAGTTTAATCTGCTTGCGATAAAATCACAGGAATTATCCCCGCCATCACGCTTTGTGGAGATGGTTGGACCATAATTAACTGCGCTTATTCCGCTAACTTTTGGCATTTTAAACTATTTCTTCCTTATAAAGTATTTAAGTTGTAATTATGCTTTAAGCAAACACAAAACACCTGTGCTTACATTTTAATAAAAAAATGAAAGAAGTCAAAATTGACTATTTAAAACTGAACTGTTACAAAAGTTTATAAAATTCCTCTCTCCTTTTCTTCTTTACCTTTTTTATCCAACTAAGTGTTCTGAATCTTAATATTAAAATAAATCCCCTTATGCACTCATCCATTGCCATTCCAATCCAAATGCCGACAAGCCCCATATCCATTACTATGCCGAAAATATATCCAAATCCCACGCCAAAAGTCCATGCGGAAAATATACACATATAAGCAGGGAATTTTACATCTTCAACCGCAATCAAACATCTTACCATTACGATATTTATTGACCTTCCTATTTCAAGGAAAAATTCGACAAATATTATCTTTTTACCAAGTGCTAAAATTTCAGGGTTTTTGGTAAAAATTCCAAATATGTTGTCGCTAAAAATGTACAGTAAAAATGTTATTGATAACGATATAACCATTGAGACAATAAGGGTAGACCATACTCTTTTATTTGCAAGCTTTAAATTATTTGAGCCGATAAGATAACTTACAACAATTTGGGAAGCTTGGGATATTGCAATAGAATAAATGTATGCAAAATTTGCAAGAATACTGCAGTATACCTTTGTTGTAATAACTGTCGTGCCAAAGAAATTTACAAATTTCATAATTACTGTCTGGGATAAATTGTAAGACAATTCTTCCGCACCTGATGGTACGCCTATATGAAGCAAATTTTTCATTGTGTCTTTTGGAAATGGGGTAAGATATTTTTTTGAAATTTTTATATTTGTTTTTTTATTAAAAAGATAAAACATTAAAACAAGCCCGAAAAGTCTGCTTATTATGGTTGAAATTGCAGCACCCGCAACGCCGAGCGGAGGAATTATGGAAAATCCGTTTATTAAAATAAAATTTCCTAATATATTTACAGTGTTCATTAAAATTGCTGCAAGCATTACATTTTTCATAAACCCGTAGCTTCGAAGTGCTGCAGCATATGTCATATAAAACCCTTGAATAATCGTAAATGCACCCACTATAAAAAGATAAGTTTTTGTTTCTGCAAAAATATTTTGAGGAACCTGCATCCAATAAAAAACAGGTCCGGCAAGGACAAATATCGCGATTGTTATTAAAATACTTATAAAGGATAACGCAATAATTGATGCGTTAAATACTTCTGCAATTTTACCTATATTCTTTGAACCCAGGTATCTTGAAATTAAAACTGTTGTAGAAACGCTCATCACACTTAAAACAATGATTATAAGATTTATGATTAAATTAGCATTTCCTATTGCACCAACATAAATTTCATTAAAATGTCCTATCATTATCTGGTCTATATTTCCGACAAGCATTTGCAATAACAGCTCTATGAAGATCGGAACAGACATTTTAAAAACAAGCGAGTTAGAATTTTTTGCTTCTGATATATTCATAAAATTTGACTTTAAGTTATTAATGTTCTTATTTTTTTAATGCTAAATTATTATACAATAATTGCAAAAAAATTTTGTTGTATAATAACTTCTATGATGATTAAAGATTTTTTTGTAGATATTGTAAATACGGCAGCAAATGAGGCTGTTTTAAATAAAAAGTTGGGGCAAGCTCAAAGTATTAATGCAAAATTTGTTTGTGAAACTCCAAAGAATCCTGAATTTGGGGATTTTGCAATTAATGTTTCATCTTTGGCGCGTGATGCTAAAATGGCGCCGCCTATGATTGCAAATGCTATTGCAGAATATATTAAGTCTGATAATTTTTCAATAAATGTTGTAGCAGGGTTTATAAATTTTAAGCTTGAAGAAGGATTTTTAAAGAAGATTGTTGAAGAAATTCTGACAAAAAAAGAAAACTACGGCAAAATGAACCTTGGCAACGGTAAAAAGGTAAACATTGAATATGTTAGTGCAAACCCGACAGGTCCTTTTCATATCGGGCATGGAAGATGGGCAGCTCTTGGGTCATCATTGGCTGAAGTTATGAAATTTACAGGATATGATGTTTACCAGGAATTTTATATTAATGATGCCGGAAATCAGATAAATAAGCTTGCAAAATCACTGGAGCTTCGAGTAAAAGAGCTTGAAGGGGAGACGGTTGAGTGGCCTGAAGATGCATATAGGGGCGATTATTTAATTGATTGCGCCAAAAGATATATTGAACAAGGAAAATCTTCAGGATACGGCGAATTTGCAAAAGCAGATATGCTAAGGCTTCAAAAAGAATTATTGGAAAAGTTTGAAACCAATTTTGACTGCTTTTTTTCTGAAACTTCTTTATATAAAAATAATGAGGTTGAAAAATGTGTTGAAGCCCTTGATAAGGCTGGAAAGCTTTATGAAAAAGACGGTGCTCTTTGGTTTAGAACCACAGATTACACAGATGACCAGGATAGGGTTTTAAGGAAAAAAGACGGCTCAAATACATACCTTACAGCTGATATTGCATATCATAAAAATAAGTTTGACCGCGGGTTTGAATATTTAATAAATATCTGGGGTGCAGACCACCACGGGTATATCCCAAGAATGAAAGCCTCAATTGATGCTTTAGGCTATGACAGCAATAATCTTGAGGTGCTTTTAGGTCAGCTTGTAAATATTATTCAAAACGGCGAAGCTGTCCGTATGGGTAAAAGAAAGAAAATGGTTACTCTGGATGAGCTTGTAGATGAGGTAGGAGTTGACGCTACAAGGTTTTGGATGTTAATGAGAAGCATAGATACAACACTTGATTTTGATGTTGATTTAGCAAAACAAAAAAATGACCAAAACCCTGTATTTTATGTACAATATGCCCATGCAAGATGCTGCTCTATTTTAAGAAAAGCCTCAGAAGACAGGATTGATACTGAAAGCGGTGAAAAATTAACACCATTTATTGAGGCTGCCGAATTGGAGGAGGTTTTATCTAATCCAAGCCCTGCGCTTTTATATGGTGATGATGAAAAATCAAATGAATCTGTACGTGCGCTTATTTTGAGATTGGAAGAATTTAAAACTACTGTTGAAGGGGCTTCAAGGCTTAGGGCGCCATATTTATTGTGTAAATATGCTTCCAATTTGGCTTATGATTTCCATCATTTTTATAATTATACAAGAGTGCTTTCAGAAGATAAGGAACTTACAAAGAGCCGTCTTATGATTGTAGCTTCTGTTAAAAATGTTTTAGGGCAAGTTTTCAAATTGCTTAAAATCTCTGCACCTGAAAAAATGTAATATTTGACATTTTTACTTGCGGGATAAATTTTAAAAAATGGTTGATTTTGATTTTTGTCTATGGTAATCTTGTTTTGCGGAGTATGAATTTATTAAATTCCCGCAAAGCTCTACGGGCTGCTAGCTGCAGAGTGGTTATGAGCACTCTGCCGAGCAAAAGGTGACTAAATGTCACGTTTTGCGAGAGGCTGATAAGGGTTCGGAAATAATTGAAAATTTAATAAGTTTGGTGTGGGCTGCTAGCTCAGGTGGTTAGAGCGCACCCCTGATAAGGGTGAGGTCGGAGGTTCGAGTCCTCTGCGGCCCACCATTTAAAAGAGAGTCTTAAGACTCTCTTTTTTAGTATGTTTCTCAGTTCTACTCTGCGTTTTAACCTCATTAAAAATACGGTATAAATTTTGTTGAAATCGCTAGAATTATTGCGTGAACCTATTTTGAGAAGTTCGAGTCTGCTCACGTTGTTTGAATTCCTCTGAAATACCCTTGGCAAGAGCTTTTCCAAGATATTGTGGTACATCTTTCATCCCTTTTGCTTCTGCGAGTATGTTAATAAATCTTTGATAAAGAAAAGTAGTTTCTTCTTCTGAATATTCTTCATTATCAAATTCAATAACTACATTTATATTTTTGGATTTTTTAGACATACTATTAATATAAGAATAAATTTAAAAAAGGAAATTTAAATAGGAGGCTTCATGACTTATAATTGGTTTTATAATTCAGAAGAATATATAACTACAAAAGACGCTTTATTGGAAGCTAAGAATATTGTCGGCACTAAAACAATAATAGAACTGTTGAATGACAAACAAGCTAAAAAAATTTTTAGAGAGGAAATTTTTCCAATAATTAAATTTTGTGAATTAATAGAAGCCAAGGAAGTGCTTTTTTGCGGACATAAAAATAATTCAATCGATGCAGTGATAAAAGATAAAGATAATAAGACTATCAATGTGGAATGTACAACAAGTATAAATGCCCATTATAAAGAGTTGTTATACGAATATAATAGACAATATTTCTCATGTTCTATTGGACCACATTCTAAAGCATTTGAAATTGATAATATAGACAAAGCTGGTAATAATGACATTGTTTATTCTGGTTCAAAACATAAACGAATGTTTATAGAGCAAGAAAAGCTGAATAACGAAAATTCATTTGAAAGTTGTATTGTTGATATAAATAAATATGCTCAAGAAGATATCAAAAAGATTAAACAAAAAATTGATAAAGGAATTAATGAAAATTTATACAAGAATTTTATTTTAATTTTAACTTGCGAGCATAGTATTGATATACAACAAATACGAGAATATCAAAATTTGCTATGTAACTATTGGGAAAGCGTAATCGATAATCCTTTTGCCGGACTTTTTATAGTTAATTATGACAGTTTGCTATTCATGCAAACAAAACAAGATGCAAGTTATGATTCAACACACACGCCAATTCCAATATTGTTCAAAAACGATTGAATTTTTTCAAACAATTCTTCATCTAGATTTTTTAATTGATAAATAAACTCTTTTATACATTTTAAAAAGTTTGAACCTTGACGCTTTATGCCCAGATTTTAAAAGCTCCTTTATGGGGGCTATTTTGTGCAATTTTTGATGTTTCATCTATTGCGGCTGCTTATATATTTATTTAGATTATTTCTAATCTTTTATTTTATACGGGGGAATTTCAAATATATCTGGATAGATTTTAATATAATCATCTAAATTCCTGTAAAATGCTTCAAAATCAAAGCTTTTCCCTTCTTTTGCAGGAGATACTTTTATGCCGTATGCGTGGTAGATTGATTTTGTGAGGAGATTTGCAATGGAGTCACTGCCTCTTTTATAAGGAGTCTCCTGTGCTATCAGCCATTGTATCGTAGCAGAGGAACGGTTAATATCGTTAAGATTCGGGTTTTTATTTGATTTTAATTTTTCATATTCTTTTTTTACCAAATCAAGATTTGAGCTTTTACCATTTGAACCGTAATGAATTATTATTTTACCGTCCTCACAGTCGTAATATGAAATGGTGCAAGTGTTTGCATTTGGGTATTCTTTATTGGATTTCGGTTTTATAGAATATTTTGGATTTTGAGAATCAAATTCTGCAAGTTTGATATATTTTTTCCAATATTCACAGCCTCTGTCATAAAATGTCAGGTTAAAATGTCCAAAATCCTCTCTTTTTTTGCCCCAATTTTTTCTGTGTCTTATATCTTTTACGCCATCTTCTGCGGTTTTTAAAATTTCATCAAAATCTGCGTTATTTTTTATCATATCTGATATTTTATAGGTCAAACCGTTCATTTTCTTTGCAAAACTAGTTTTATTTTTATATCTAAACATTCTTATTATGTATGTATTGTCATCAAGAACAGGCTCTTGAGTTTCATAGGAACTTTTTTTGTGCAGTATTATACTTTTTAAAACACCAAGTTTATTGCTTTTTATAGATTCAAGTTTTGTTATTTCTTCTGCCTGTCCCCTAAAAACCGGCGCGGAATTTCTTTGTGCAGGATGCAGGATATTGTTATAAGTGTATATATTAATGATTGAATTTAATTTCATTAGAAATATTCCACAAAACTTTGTTGATATAAGTCATGGAAATAAAAAATATTGCCTAAAGTTATATTTAAAGCAATTTTTTAATATCAGCTGTTTTATTATTGTAAATCATTTTTTATGAAAGGAAGTTTATGAATCCACGCATAGTTTCAGGTGTAGTACGAACTGCGACTTCGTTACTGCAAAATGGCACGGGAGCGACAAAAGCTTTGAATAGTTCTGTGGCTACAGCGCAAAGCTTGGTAAATACTTCTGGCAATGTTGCAAAATTGTCAGATGAGGCTACTGCAGTTAAAGATAAATTTATAAATACAAGAGCAAAATCAAATATTGAAAAAATGCTCGGGGTTGAAAATTCTGTTGCAAATGCAGAAGAAAAGCTTCGTAAAGAGTTAATAGATTCTAAATTTACAGTTGCAAGCGAACTTTTTAAAAGGGTGCAAAATATATTTTTGCCTACAGAATTTCCATCCGGCACAAAGATTAATTTGAGAAAAAGCTGTTTGAATGAGATTGCAAACAATGCCGCAAAAGGGAAAAATACAAGTTTTGAATATGTTGATAAAACCGGTGCTACGATAAAAGGTTTTGTTTCAAATAAAGTAAAAAAGCAGGGTGAAGACTGCTTTTTGGCGCAAATACAAAGGATTACTTCCGACAAAATATCTGAAGTTGTTGAAGTGCGCTATTATCCGAAAAGCTTCGAGATAAAGACTGTAAGCAGAGCAGCTAACGGCAATAAAAGCGCGACAACCGTATATGGAAATGAAAGCGGCGGAAAAATTTTAAGCATAAAGCCATCTTCAGATGCTCAAACTAAAGTTATAGGTCAAAAACTCAATATTGTTTCAAAATAATCCAACTGTTTTTAATTATTCTACCGTAACGGATTTTGCCAGGTTTCTTGGCTGGTCGACGTCTTTCCCTAAATATTCAGAGATATGGTAGGCTAATAACTGAAGTACTACTATATTCAAAGCGGGCGATACGATATCTGAGATTTCAGGTATTGAGACCATATCATCAAAAAGATTTTTATGTTTTTCATCTATAAAGTTTGTAACACCGATAAGCTTTGCTTGTCTTGCTTTTGCTTCTTCGCAGTTTGATAAAACCTTATCGTATACTATGCCCTCATTTAAAATTGCAAGAACCGGCATAGTCTCATCAAGCATTGCAATTGGTCCATGCTTTAATTCGCCTGCAGGGTAGCCTGTTGCGTTAATGTAGCTTATTTCTTTAAGTTTTAGAGCACCTTCTAATGCTGACGGGTAATTAATTCCGCGTGCGATAAAGATAAAGTTTTTAAAACTTGAATATTTTTTTGCGATGTTTTCAATATTTTTTGTATCGTTCAATATGGATTCAAGCTTGCTTGGCAGGGTTAGAAGTTCTTTTTTAATATCTTTTATATGTCCATTTTCTTTTGAATTGATATTCTCAGCTATAAAAATAGTAAGAATATAAAGGCTTAAAAGCTGTGCCATATATGATTTTGTGGCCGCAACGGATACCTCGATTCCTGCATTTATTGGAAGCAAGCTATCTGCAAGCCTTGCCATTGCACTATCTTTTCTGTTTGTGATAATTAAAATGTGCGAGTTTTTCTCTTTTGCTTGTTTTATTGCAGTAATTGTATCTGCGGTTTCTCCTGATTGAGAGATTCCTATTACAAGTGTGTTTTCATCAGCTATAGTATTTCTATATATATATTCGCTTGATGCCTCAACATCGGTTGGGATTCCTGTTAATTCTTCAAGAATATATTTGCCCACAAGCCCTGCGTGCAAAGAGGTTCCGCAGGCAATAATTTGTATTCTGTTGATTTTTGAAAGCTGCTCTTTGTTTAGTTTTACATCGTCCAAAATTACTTTTGTATCTTCATCATGGAGTTTATCTACAAGCACATTTCTTACAACATCAGGCTGTTCGTGGATTTCTTTTAACATAAAGTGCTTATAACCCATTTTTGAAAGTGCAATGGGCTCAAATGGAAGGTTTTCAACCTTGTTTGCAATTAAGGTATCATTTTCATCATAAATTTTTATTGAATCAGTTTTGATTTCAGCCACCTGATTATCTGATAAATAAATCGCTTTTTTTGTGTATTCAATAATGGCTGGAATATCAGATGCTATAAAGTTTTCCCCTTCGCCAACTCCTATAATTAGAGGTGCATTTTTTCTTGCAGCTATTATTCTATCCGGCATAGATTTATGTGTAACACAAAAAGCGTATGCTCCTTTTAGTTTTTTAACAGCGCTTTGTACTGCCTTTAGCAGGTCTTTTTTGTCTTCAAATTCATGTGCAATTAAATGTGCTGCAACTTCTGTATCTGTTTGAGAGATAAATTTACAGCCTTTTTTTTCTAATTCCGGCTTCAAGTCTTTATAATTTTCGATTATGCCGTTATGTACTATTGTAAGGCTTTTACAGTTACAAGAATGCGGATGAGCATTAGCTTCTGTAGGAAGCCCATGGGTAGCCCATCTTGTATGACCGATTCCCATTGTGGCATTTATATTTTCTTCTTTTTCAAGACAGAGGATTTCTTTTAAGTTACTCAATTTTCCTGGTGCTTTAAAGATATTTGTATTATTATTTGAAATAAGTGCGATTCCTGCTGAATCATATCCCCTGTATTCAAGGTAAGACAAACCTTTCAGGATAACATCAACTGCTCTTTTTTTACCAATATATCCTACAATTCCGCACATAAATTTAATCCTTTTTTAAGCCTCTCCTCTTAATCCTCTAATTTTATTATGCACAATCATTATTTGCAAATTAAGATTTGATAAAGATAATTTGCAAGCGGATTTTCATAAAGACGGTATGCGTAATTTTTAATCTATATAAATTCTTCGCATATTTTAAAATTTTCTATTCCTAGATTGTTTGCAAGAATTTTGATACTGTTTTTTGCAAATTCTTTTACTTTTTTATCAGCGTAAATATCATCTATGCAATATATTCTGACATATTTTGCACCATCCTTGCTTTGTGCTATTTCTCCTTTTGCGCTCCAGGGCTGTTTCCTGCTTGCAGAGCTGTTGTTTAATATTTGCAGATAAAAATCTCCATTTTGTGATTCTATAAAGTTTGCTTCATATAATTTTCCGCCAATATTTGTTTTGGCTATTGTTTTAAACATTCTTTCTTCAAAAAGCCTCTCTCCTTCTAAAAGTGCTTCGGCTCCTTTTTCATCAAGCTCCATATCTAATGAGAGAAGTCCTTCGGGAAGCAGTTTTTCTACTGGAATATTGTTTCTTGCAGCATAATCTATTGCAGCATTGTAGAGTGATACTTCAGGTGCTGCAGTAAAATTATTTTTGTAATAGAAGACAAATGGGGGTGGAGAGTTTTCAGCACATAGGCTTATTCTTCCACTATAGCCTCGTTTTTTACTTTCTTCCACAGCGCATTTTAAAAGTTCTGTTCCGGCTCCTATGTAATGTCGTGCGAAATTTTCTTCTGTATAAAGTTCTTTTAAATATAGTGCATCTTTTTGTTTGGTATCATACATTACAGCATGGCCAAGTTTTTTATCGCCGATATTTATACTTATAGTTTTTGGGTTTTTATCTGATAGATTTGTTTTATCCTTTTCTTCCTTGATAGCAGCTTTAATTTTATTACCTTTTACATCTTCTATTACTGCAGTTTTTATGGTGGATGTTTCAAAAGTATCTTTCGTTAATGACCTTAAGGCACAAAAATTCAGTCTGTTTTGATTTTTGATTTGAGATGTATATGAAAAATTGATATTTGAAATTTTCATAATTTTTTAAAACAACTGATTTTACAAAATTGCTTAATTTTTGTGAAATATAAAAAAGACTTGGGATTTTTTCCAAGTCTTTTTTAAATAAGTTTTTTATATTGTTTAAGCGTTTTCTTGTTCAAATTTTTTCATAAATTCTACAAGTACTTTAACGCCTTCAATCGGCATAGCATTATAGATTGAAGCGCGCATACCGCCTACGCTTCTATGACCTTTTAGCTGTACCAGACCTGCATTTTTAGCTTCTTCAATGAATTTTTTATCAAGCTCTTCGCTGCCTGTTACAAAAGGAACATTCATTAAAGACCTTGAATCCTTTTCTACAGTGCCTTTAAAGAGTTTTGAAGAATCAAGAAAATCATACAAAATCTTTGCTTTCTTTTCGTTTAATTCCTTCATTTTTTCTAAGCCGCCAAGTTTTTTGAGCCATTTAAATACTAAACCGCAGATATAGATACCGTATGCAGGCGGCGTATTATAAAGACTGTCATTATCTGCATGGGTTTTATATTTCAACATTGTGGGGCACCATTCCGGCAAATCTTCTCTTATAAGGTCTTCTCTTATAATTACAATCTGAACGCCTGCAGGACCAACATTTTTCTGCACCCCGGCATAAATAAGCCCGTATTTTGTTATATCAACAGGTTCTGATAAAAAACAGCTTGACATGTCTGCTACAAGGATTTTACCTTTTGTATCCGGTAATTTATGGAATTTTGTACCATAGATTGTATTGTTTTCGCAAATGTAGACATAGTCTGCATCTTCAGAAATTGGTAAATCAGAACAATCAGGGATATAAGAAAAAGTTTTATCTTCTGATGTTGCTACTTTATTGATTTTACCGTATTTTTGAGCTTCAACATAAGCTTTTTTTGCCCACTGACCTGTTACAATATAGTCTGCAACACCGTTTTTAAGCAGGTTTATAGGCACCATTGAAAATTGAAGATGTGCTCCGCCTTGTAAAAACAATACTTTGTAGTTATCGGGAATATTTAAAAGGTCGCGAAGGTCGCGTTCAGCTGTTTTTATAATATTATCATAGGTTTTAGACCTGTGAGACATCTCCATTACGGACATACCTGAATTTTGATAGTTCATCATCTCGTCTGCTGCCTGTTTTAGCACCTCTTCGGGCAAAACTGCAGGTCCTGCTGAAAAATTGTAAACTCTGCCGTCTGTTTGTGTCATATTTTATACTCCTTTTTATAATTTTAATTATTATCTTAATTTAAATTTTGCGCAGTATTTTAAAACTGTTTCACTATGCCGAGACTTTAAGTTTATATTTTAATTCTTCCGGCTTAAATATGCCATCTTCGGTTATAATCCCTGCTATGAGAGAGTTATCGGTAACATCAAAACTCGGGTTGATTATTTTTACGCCTTCTGCGCAAATTCTTTTTCCGTTTACCATTGTTACTTCTTCTTCATCCCGAAGTTCAATTATAATATCATTTCCGGACTCTATAGATAAATCAATTGTGGATTTTGGCGCTGCAACATAAAACGGTATATTGTAGTATTTAGCTGCAATAGCGACTGTTGAAGTGCCAATTTTATTTGCTGTATCACCGTTTGCGGCAATTCTGTCTGCACCTACAACAACAATATCTATCATTTTATTTCTCATAAAATAACTGCACATGCCGTCTGTAATAAGAGTTACAGGAATATTATCTTTTACAAGCTCAAAGGTTGTAATTTTTGCTCCTTGACCTCTGGGTCTTGTTTCATCAGCATATACCTGAATTGTATTATCTTTTGCAAAGGCGCTTCGAACTACACCAAGCGCTGTTCCATACCCTACAGTAGCTAAAGCTCCTGCATTGCAATGGGTTAGGATTCCTGCACCCTTTGGAACCACTGCAGCGCCGTAATCTCCGATTTTTTTATTTATTTCAATATCTTCGTTTTCAAGCCTTATAGCATTATTTATAAGGTTTGCGCAAACCTCTTTTAAATCAAGGGTTCTAGAGTTTTCAACAATTTTTTTCTGTTCCCCTATTGCCCATGAGAGGTTTACTGCGGTTGGACGTGAGGAATTAAGGTAGTTAAAGCCCTTTTCCAGTTCCTCAAAAAATTCTTTTCTTTGATTTTCGTTAATATTTAGTGGAGTTATATCTTGCCATAAATCCTCTATCGGCACTATTTTTGAGAGCAGCTCCAGCGCAAAAAGCGCGCAGCCGTGGGCTCCTGCTATGCCTATAGCTGGTGCACCCCTTACTATCATTGTTTTTATTGCGTCAAACATGGAATCTAGTGTTTTAATTTCCACTTTTTCAAACGCATAAGGGATTTTTGTCTGGTCAACCATAATAGAATAGCCGCCCTGCTTGGTTTTACACCATTCTATAGTTTTTATTTTAGATTGAAACTCGCTCATATTATGTATTTTACTCCTGTTTAATTTTAAGATTTTAATATATAATTGTGTTTTGAATGTTTTTTGTTGTAAAAAATAATTGCAATTTCTAACAAATTTTACCTAAAAAATAGGCAAAAAACGAGAAGAAAAATGCCTTATATTACAAATGTTAACTTAATTTTTGTTAAACCAGTTAATTAAAAAGCCCACAAGAAGCCCGCCTGCAGCGTTTATTGTAAATAAAATCAACATAATTGAAAAAATAAGCACTGCTGCAAGGAAAAAATTCAAATAATCTATTCCATAAGTGTAATAAGTTTTAACGATAAGTTTTATTAAGAGCGCCATTGGTGTAAAGATTGTTAAGAAGGCGGTACAGCAAATCGTACCTGATATTCCCCCTAAAATTGCATAATCTTTTGTTTCCAGCGTTTTTAAGGTTTCAGGATTTAATTTTGCTGCCGTTAAAAGAACAATTATTCCAGATAAAAAAGGCAGTATAAATAGGCTGATAACGGGCATTAGGGGTGGAATCAGCGCTGTGATTCCAAGCCCTGCACCTAATATGGCACTATAAAATGCAATTTTTTTTACTATTTTGGTACTCAAAGTCATTTTTTATCCTTTAAAATATTATATTTCTTGCGTGGCAAATACCTATGGCTATTGAATCTACGGTATCATCAAGTTTTGTATTTTTATTTAAGGTAACAAATTTTTCAACCATAATACGGACTTCATCTTTTGTAGCTCTGCCATGTCCTGTTAAAACCTGTTTTACTGTAAGAGGAGTGTATTCTGCGGTTTTAATTCCTGATTTTTCAAGCCCCATGAGGATTACACCCCTTGCTTCCGCTACAGGAATTATGGTTTTTTGGTTTTTGAAGAAAAACAGTTGTTCAATTGCCGCCTCATCCGGGGAATAAAGTCTGCAGATTTCAAGGATGTCATCATATAATTCTACCAGTCTTTGCGCTGTAGAGCGGGTTTTGTCGGTTTGAATGCTACCTGAATTTATCAGCTCATAGAAGTTTTCATCGGCTTCAATTATACTGTAGCCTGTTATTCCTATCCCCGGGTCAATTCCTAAAATCCTCATAGCCTTTATTATATCACGATTTAATAAAGCTATGGAAGTCTTGGAAATTATAAATTTATAGCAGTTTGGCAACGTTCATAGAATTTCTAAACTTACTTTTTATTGTTCGCAAACTCACCCGTGCTTTAGCTGAAAAGCGCACGGGTTCAAACATGCTCACACTTATGTTCACTAAGAAATTCTTATTCTCTTATGCTTAATGCTATAAATTTATAATTTCCAAGACTTTTATTCTTATTCTACAAAAATTTGCAAAATAAAATGCGATTTGTAAACAAACCGCATAAGTCAAGAAAGGAATGGTTAGACTATTAACATTATTGATTATTACATAAATTATATTGCTATGCAAACAACTTAATAAATTTTTACGTTTCTACATATAGTTGTATAGTATGGATTTTGTTGAGTATTTTAAAACAAAAGAGCATCTTAAATACAGGTTGCGGGAGCTTGAAATATGCTTTAAAATAAGAATATGGATTGTGTTTTTGATAAAAATTCTTTAATAATTGATGGCAAAAGAACATTTATAAAAAGCGGTGCGATGCACTATTTTCGCACCTTTGGACATGATGAATGGCATGATAGGCTCTCTAAGCTTAAGGCAGGCGGCTATAATGCTGTTGACCTTTATTTTTGCTGGAGTTTTCATGCTCTAAAACCAAATTTTTATGATTTTGCTGATTATAAAAATATTCGTGAACTTCTCAGTATTGCAAGGGATTTAGGACTTTTTGTAATAGCCCGTCCTGGTCCTTATATAAACGGCGAATTGTCTGCAGGAGGTATTCCCTACTGGCTTTTGAAGGATAAAACCGCAGTTATCCGTAACCGAAAAGATGGGGATTATATCTATTCAAATTCTTTTATGAATGCCTTAAAAAGCTGGTATGGTGCGCTTTTGCCTATTATAAATCAATTTGATAATGTGATTTTAATTCAGGTTGAAAATGAATATTCTACAAACGGTGGAGAGACTGAATATATTGAAGAACTGGTTCAAATTGTACGTGAATCCGGCATAAAGGCGCCTATTTTTCATAATGATGCCTATATAGCGGGGCTTTACAGTGATGTGGTGGATATCTATGCCTGTGATATATATCCTTATATTAACCCCTCAAAATCCTGGAAAGAAAGTACTTTCGCTTTTGATACACTTGATAATCTTGAAGATGTTGTTCGGGAATTTAATAATTCATCTCCTCTTTTTGTAGCTGAAATGCAGGCAGGGTGGTATGATAAGTGGCTTGGGTGCGGCTATGAAGCTATTCGTGAAGACCTTGGGTTTAACCATATAAATATAATGACAAAAACTGCAATATCAAACGGGGTAACAGTTTTTAACCATTATATGGCAGTTGGGGGCACCAATATTCTTGATATGGCTTCAGATGAAGTTTACACAAGTTACGATTTTGCGGCTCCTATCAGCGAATTTGGGGAAATTAGGGATAATTTTAAAAAGGCAAAAGAGATAAATTATTTTCTTGATTGTTTTAATTTATGTGACACAGAGGCTGCGCCGGTTGATTTTGAAGTGCCTGAAAATTGCTATGCTAAAGTGCGCGAAGATAAAATAAATAACTGCAAATGGAAATTTTTAAGGAATTTAAACAGGCTTGAAACCTTTATTGACGGGGTTTGCGTTGATGCTTACGATATGAAAATCCTGCCTGTTGATTTGAAATTTAAGGCGGCTGAAATTGTGACATCAGGTTTAGAAACCTTTACAAAACTTGAAGCTGGAAATATTGAAACCGTATTTTTAATTTCAGATGTTAAAAACGATATTAAAATAAAAGATTCTAAAGGTTTTGAAACTTTGCTATCAGGAGACAGGGCTGACTTTGAGACTCTTGAGTTCAGCTCAAGTGCGGATAATGACGCAGGTAAAAATGTTACAAACTTTATATTTATTTCAAGAAAAATTGCAAATAATGCCTGGAAACTTAATAATAAATTGATTTTTGGCGCCAGTTTTATATACCCGGATGGCAGAATTTTTTGTAATAAATTGAGCAAAATTAAGACCTATTCTATAAAAGAGGGATTTTGCGAAACTTTATTTGAACCGAAACTCAATAAAAAGAAAATCAAACTGACAAATTTTGATGTTTATTTTGCGGCGCCTGAAATTGAGCCCGGTTTTGATTATTCAGGATGGAAAAGTGTTGTTCATAATGATGATTTTACGCTTTGTGATTCGTTTTCATCTGATGTTTATTCTGAATTTGTTTGGTATAAGGGGCAAATTTCAGATAAGGCAAAGGAAATTTCTATTTCAGCACGGCATATTTTTGCAATTTATATCAATGGCAGAGAACTTTTAAACAGAAACAGCTACAAATATGATAATTTGTGCCAGGTAGATGAGCATTTATCTGTTTTAATACGTCCTGAATTATTGACGGCAAAAATGAATGAAATTACTGTCTTGGTGCAGAATTTAGGCTTTGACAGAGGTTTTACAAACGATATAAATTCGCCTCGCGGGCTTATTTATTTTAAAACTGATACGGATGAAAAAATTGATTGGAAAATAAGAGGCAGAATATCAATAGATAAACGCCCTGTCGAGGATAATCAGGCACCTTACCTTGCCTTGCTTGAAAACAGATTTAAAATTCCCGATATTTACCTTTCTGATAAAGTTTTTGCACCGTTTATTCTTGATATGAATAAAACACCTTTCAGGCGTGCAACGATATTTTTAAATGATATAAAAATCGGGCGTTTTATAAGGAATAATTCACCGCAGGAAAAATTTTATCTTCCTCCGCATTTTTTAAAACCTGAATCCGAGGGTGAAAATGTATTGAAAATCGTTGTTTGGGAAAAAAGCCACAGAATAAAATCAGTTTTTGGCTATAAAAATTATCTTGAAAATGTAACATTAAAGGTTGAAAATTATAAAGTATGGGAGACTTTTGATTAAAGTTTTGGTAAATTACTGCCGATAGTACAATTGTAGTATTCCCTTTGTTGAAAAAGATTTTAAAGGAGATAAAAATATGGCTGTACTTCCTGATTTTTTAATTAAAAGAGTATACAAAAAAGGGTCTTTAAGAAAAACTGAAAAGGGGATTGAGTTTGACCTTAAAAATGTTCTTGGCCCCGGGGTAATTTCAGGATTAGAAAGCATTCAAGTCAATGATTATATTTTTAACAAAGATGCCATAAGCTTTGTTACGGGCGGGATTGAACTTTTAGCAACAAAGGTTAATGAACTAAATCCGATTCAATTCAGGCTCAATCAGGAAGGAACAATGAAACTTTCAGAGCAGGTGAATTGTCTAAAAGAGGGTTTAAATAAAATTATCTTGGAAATAATGAATCCTGAAGCCGGAAAATTAAAAATAACTTTGACTGATAATTTGCATGGGGTTTAGCTAGTTTTAAGCGGCGGAAATTTTTCTTAGATTCTGATATGGGTTTAATTGTTTCAAATCCAGGACACAGCGCACAGTAAAGGCGTGGAGGGAGTGATGACCTGTCGGGTCAAGAGTCTCAAAAAACTTACCCCCATTTAACTCTGGTGACCAGTGAGTGGTAGAGCTCGGCTGCTTGCTTGACCATATGACGTACGGGAAGCAGTAGTTATTCATAGCGCCCTGACAGCCGCCATAAAATGGTCCACACTGTGCAGCACCGTACTTAGAGCTCTCGTACCAGTCGCACAGCTGTAAACCAGTCGTCTGCAGGCATGTGTCTTTGTAAGACATTTTTTGCAAGATACTGCAAATCCAGGACACAGCGCACCGCAGCCTAGGGCGATAGGGGTGAGACCTCACCCCGTGCCCGCATAAGGCTAAGAGCAAGCAGCGCACAGAAAAGGAAAATAAGTTAGGGCAATGACCTGTATCGCAAGCTTCTGACAAATAAAAAATACCGGAACTTAAGAGCGGAGACCAATACTCCAAACTATACGGTGTACCCGACCATAGCCCGTAAGGGCGGCAGTGGTTATTGTAACTGCCTTGGCAGCCGCTAGTAAGCCTTGCACAATGTGCAGCGCCGTAAAAAGAGCTATTGTCTGTGTCGCACAGCTGCAAACCGCATGTATTTTGCATCTCCAAATCCAGGACACAGCGCACAGAAAAAGTATAGGTAGACTGTCTCGTTAAAGCTACATTATAAGCACCAACTTGCAGCTCTCTGTTATGGTAACTGCCGGCCTCTGAAGATGCACTGCCTGACCATAGACCGTACGGGTAGCAGTTGTTATCGTACGAGCCCTGGCAGCCGCCACCCAGCCAATAACACTGTGCAGCGCCGTAAGAAGAACTTGCACTGTGCTCGCAGAGCTCTTATATGGTCTGCAGTCGGATTTCAAATCCAGGACACAGCGCACAGTAAATGCCATAGAGGCTGGACAGATGCCGTTACCGCAAGCACCAAAGTTGATAGAGCCGGAACCCAAATCCGGTGAGTGATATCCTGTGCTGCCTTTCTTGCTTGACCAAATAATATTTGGGTAGCACTGTGTAACCCAACTTGTGCTTACTGCAGCGCCCTGGCAGCCGCCAGGAAAATAAGCACACTGTGCAGCACCGTAAGAAGAACTTGAATTGCCGTCGCACAGCTCTTATACTGTCTGTATTTGATTCAAATCCAGGACACAGCGCGCAGAATAAGCCATAGTAACACGCGGATTACCGGGGGAGTCGTGAAATATGCCGCTATCCATATAATGTCCGGCACGATACTCTGCGCCGAGAGAACTTGAAGAACCGGACCATAATACGTACGGGTAGCAGTTGGTAGCGTTTCCTGTACCCATAGCTGCGCCCTGGCAGCCGCCGTCATACCGTGCATAGCACTGTGCAGCACCGTAAGAAGAACTCTCCAGCCTGTCGCAGAGCTTTTAATTTTCAAAGTACACTGTCTTACACCTTTACATGTAAAAGCAATCTTTATTTTGGTGCGCTGTGTATTATTAAGGTAAGTTATTTGGCTTTGGCATCGTAAACTCTGTCAAGCGGTATCTATACTCCAAAATTCGGGTATAAAGCTTTATCACAATTTCTAAAAAAGTGACCTTACCGACGATTTGAATAATCCTTTTTCTGCTAAAATCCTTAGGTCTTAACACTCTCAAAGGAAAACTCCTTTATTATATCATGGGGACTTGCAAAAAACATATATTAGATGTAAAATGTATCTGCTTAATTAAAGTTATTATGGTTAAGGGTTAAGTAATGAAAATATTATTTGAATTTGTTCGACGTATTTTATTTAATGAAAACAAGGAATGCTTTGCCTTTGTCTTTATTAAAAACGAAAACGTGAAATAAAAAAGTTTTTAAAAGATTTAAAGCCTTCCTTGATAAAAAGGAGGGCTTTTTTAATTTAAAAAATACAAGATTTTGCCAAAAATTATTAAAATTTGCCGCACAAAAGTTATATTTCTTTAAAAAATAGCAATAAAAAGTTATTAGAAACGTTATATATAAGTATAGGAAGTGAAATTTATATCATGAAAAATAATCAAAAACGAAGATGTGCACTTTATCAAAGGTTAAGAAACCTTATCTGGGGATTGTAGTATTTAGAATAAGGAATTAATTGGTAAAATGTCACTATCCAGCGTAACAACAAATATATTGTCATCTTTAGGGAATAATACAGGGTCTGTTATTCCTATTGCAACAAAAGATTTAATACAAAATCAGGTAATTGTAGCCGAATATGCAAAAAACGGCGGTAAGCATGATGCTTTTGAAAAATTCATTGAAGAAAACGGAACCAGCGCAATTTGGCTTGGAGGTTTGCCTTTAGTTAAAAAATTGATGGATAAAACCATATATAAGGCATTTAATATTAGCCCTGATGTCGATATTAAAAAATTAAAAAAAGGTTCTTCTGACAGCATTGAATTTGCTATGGGCAAATTAAAAGAGCAGGGGAAAGAAAATGGCGAACAATTTGCCGAACTTTTAAAGGTTGCGAATAATAAAAATCTTACAAAGGCTTTATTTGTGAGTAAATTTGCAGTCGCAACACTGGCAACACTTTTTGCTCTAACAAAAATTATTACCTTTAAACAAAAAGATACCGAAGAAAAGGTTAAACATAAAGTTCTTGTTGAAATGGCAAAAGAAAATGCGTTGCATCAGAATGTGAAAAGTTCTGCTGTGGGTGCTATGTTTTATGATAAATTCAGCCCTTCAAACAAAGAGGCGCAAAATAAAGGTAAAGATATTGCATTCAAAGGGCTTGGAAATATTGCATCTGCCTTTATGTATAATCCTATTTTGAATCAATCTTTGCTTGATGTCGGTATTACTGGGTTAAGGTATAAGACCGCAAGGGATGGTGAAAGAAGAGATGTTATGATTAAAGAAGCTTTTGAAATAGCATTTCTTTATCCGCTTGCTTATCCTATTCAAAAAGGATTTGATATGCTCTTTGGTAAAATATTTAATAAGGATGCCAGCCTTGATTATGCGGTTTTAGCTTCGGATAAATTTGAATCAAATCTTGCAAACAACAGTTTAAAAGATTCTTTGAATAAGTTTATGAAAGATTTTGATATTGAAAAAATCGGCAAAGACAGTGCTGTTGATAAAAAGGTGTTAAATTTCATTTATGATAATCCCGATAACAGTATTGTTAAATTCTTAAAAGATACAGGAGATGTTTCAACCGTAAGTAAGACTGTAGGTAAGAAATTTGGTTTATTTAATATCAAAGAAGCAGCATCAGAGATTGATTCACTTGCATTTATTGATACAAAATCTGTTCAAAAGAGTATTAAAAAACTATCTAAAACTATTGGAAATATGGATGGTGTACTTGGAAACACCGATAAGGTAAAAAGCTACCTTAAGGGTGCAAAGACGGCAAAAGGATTTTCAATTGTTTCAGCCATCGCTTTTGGTATTTGGGCAATGGGCGTATTACAGACAAAAATTGTATTAAAAGCAAGAAAAGATAAAACCGGAAGTACGGAAAATGCTGCCGTAGTTAATCTTGAAAATAAAATCAGGCACCAGATGGCATTTAAAGGTGATTTTTGAAATTAAAGTTTAAGAAGTTATAGATAAAGCTCCTTTACTAATAAAGGAGCTTTATTGAATATCTTTAAATAAGGGAATATTTTATTAGACTTCAATAAAAAGTTTTCTTCCTACTATATTTGGCTTTCCATTGTAATAACCTGCAAAATACCCGCCTTGCACAGGAGTATTTTTTGCATAATTTTCATTGCCCTTAAAAGCAGGATTCATAAAAGGATTAAGGTTTTCGCTTGATTCAAACGGATTATAGCTTGTTGGTTTTGCATTTACTTTTGTAATTTGTGCTGCATTTGTTATTGAGAGTGATTTTGTTATTAAAGAAACCAAGTTTGTAAACATAAATTAACCTTTTTCCTTAAAAATATTTCCTTGTTGATTTTTAATGACAAAAATTTGTAAGTCATGAATTATTATCGTATAAATTAATTTAAAATTAATATTTCTTAATAAAAGATACTCTGTTTAGCCTACATATTGACAAAACTTAATAATTTTATTGTTAAAACTTTCACATTTATGGTATATTCTTATTGAATAACCGTTTACTAATGTTTAATTTTATATAAAAAACCTAATAAAACAGGCAAAGACACCTTTTTTATAAAGCATGCCTTTTTTAGAATGAAAAATTTGAAGTATGGGAAAAATTGAATCTATATATTTATTATATTTAATAATACTTTTGTTAACGCCTACGACAATTGTATTCACAATACTTTGGGCAAGACAGAAGACTAAGCTTGAATTTTATCAAAAAGATGCCGAAAAGATGGCTGATGAATTTAAGCAAAAAGAAGAACATATCAAAAAAGAAGCTGTAATAGCTGCCAGAGAACAAGTTCATTCTGACAGACAAAAGCTTGATGAAGAAATCAGACAGAGAAGGTCTGAAATTAACCGCTTGGAAAACTCTCTTACAAAAAGAGAAGACAGCCTTGAAGATAAGGTTCAAAAGGTTACTGATAAAGAATTTGAATTAAATAAAAAATATGATGAATTGCTGGATAAAGAAGATTATTTAGCAGATTTGGTTGCGAAGCAATTATCTGAACTTGAGAGAGTTTCAGGCATGAGCCGCGATGAAGCTAAAAATATGCTTTTGGAGCAAATTAAACAAGAGCTTGCGCAAGAGCAAATCCAGCTAATTAGAGAAAACGAACAAAAAATAAAAGAAACTGCGGAAGAAAAATCCAGAGAGATTTTATCGCAGGTTATGCAAAAATGCGTTGTTGACCAGGTAATTGAAAGCACGGTGTCTGTTGTTTCTCTTCCTAATGATGAAATGAAGGGCAGAATCATAGGCCGCGAGGGCAGAAATATAAGAACCCTTGAAACCCTTACCGGTGTTGATTTAATTATTGATGACACCCCGGAGGCTGTTGTTCTTTCTTCTTTTGACCCGGTTAGGCGCGAAGTTGCAAAATTAACAATTGAAAAACTTATTCAAGACGGGCGTATTCACCCTGTAAGAATTGAAGAAGTTTATGAAAAATCTAAAAAAGAAATTGAAAACAAAATGAGGCAGGAAGGCGAAAAAGCTGCACTTGACCTTGGAATTATGAACCTTAACAAAGAGCTTACGAGGACTCTTGGACGCTTATATTATAGAACAAGCTATGGACAAAACGTTCTTAGACATTCAATTGAAGTGGCGCAGGTAGCAGGAATGCTTGCTGTAGAACTTGGTGCTGATGCTGCTGAGGCAAGACGTGCAGGTTTACTGCATGACATTGGTAAAGCTGTTGACCATGACCAAGAAGGCACACATATTCAATTGGGAGTTGAACTTGCCAGAAGATACGGCGAGAAAGAAGGGATTATCCACGCAATTGAAGCGCACCATGATGACGTTGCAGCAAATACGCTTGTTGCGGCGCTCGTTAAAATAGCAGACTCTGTTTCTGCGGGAAGACCCGGTGCAAGACGCGATACGCTTGAAATCTATATAAAACGCCTTAAGAAGCTGGAAGAAATTGCAAACAGCTATGAAGGCATTAAGCAGTCCTTTGCTGTTCAGGCGGGGCGTGAAGTTAGGGTCGTAGTTCAGCCAAATGTGTTTAATGACGCTGCTGCTGCTAAACTTGCCCGCGACATTGTAAAACGCATTGAGGATGAACTTGAATATCCCGGTCAAATCCGTGTAACGGTTGTTCGGGAAGCAAGAGTGACCGAAATAGCGAAATAATAAAATGTCTAAAACAATTAAAGTTCTCTTTTTGGGCGATTTAGTTGGCCGCCCGGGAAGGGGAGCAGTTGAAAAATTTTTAAATGAAAAGAAATATAATATATCCGCATTGCAGAATGCTGAAAATCTGCAAGGGAGTGATGTTTGCAGGAAAGATTGCTATGATTTAGTCATTGCAAATGTTGAAAATGCATCTCATGGCTTTGGGCTTACCAAAAAAAACCATGATGAGTTGATTTCCTATGGAATCAATTGTATGACATCCGGCAATCATATTTGGGATAAAAAAGATATTTATACATATATTGATGAGTCAAATGTTTTAATTCGTCCTTTTAATTATCATAAAACAGCTCGCGGGGTAGGGTATCGGGTTTTTGACGATAAAATTATTGTAATAAATTTATTAGGTAAAACGTTTATGCAGCCCGTAGTATGTCCATTTCAGGCACTGTACGATATTATGTGCACTTTGAAGAATGAAATCGGGCTGGATGATAAAATTATAATTGTTGATTTTCATGCTGAAGCTACGGCAGAAAAGATTTGTTTTGCGCATTTTGCAAAATCTTTGGGAGTGAGCGCTGTTTTTGGAACCCATACACATGTTCAAACGGCTGATGAAAGACTTATTTATGAAGATTGCAAAACGGGTGAAGAATTTGAATGTTTTTCCAATCCTTGTCTTGAAAGCTTTAAACCTAAAGAAGCAATGGCATATATAACGGATGCAGGTTTTTGCGGTTCACATTCCGGTGTTATAGGAATGGAGTATGAAAGCTCTTTAAAAAGGCTTGTGACATCTATTCCTGAAAGATTTGATGTTTCAGTTTGTGATATTCAGCAAATTAATGCCGTTGAAGCAGAGTTTGATGCTGATAGCGGCAATGCACTTGGAATCGGTAGAATAAATTTTAGTTACAAAAAAGATGGAGGACTTGAGCCTTGAAGATAGATTTGCATATTCATACAACATATTCTGATGGTACATTTTCCCCCGAGATGGTAATTGATACAGCACTTGATTGCAATCTTGATGTTATAGCGTTAACTGATCATGATAATATTTTATCTCACAAAGCTGCATATGATTATGTGCAAAAAAATAATATTAATATTGAAATTATCCCAGGGGTTGAAATTAATACAATTTATAAGGGGTATGAAGTACATATTTTGGGGTATTTCATGAATACAGACAATGCCGATTTTCAAAATCTTATGAAAACGCAGCAGCAGGCAAGAATTAACCAGACAAATGAAATTATTGAATTGTTAAATAAAAAAGCCGGGATAAGGATTAAATTTGAAGATGTAAAATCCCTTGTTGCGGAAGGCGGAAGTATCGGGCGTCCTCATATTGCACGCGCCATTACAAATGCAGGCGGTGTAAATAATGTAATGGAGGCCTATGCAAAATACATAAATGATTCATCCAATGTTTATGTACAAAGAAAGACGGTTTCTCCGCATGAAGCTTGCGAGATTATATATGAAGCGGGGGGAATCCCTGTTTTTGCACATCCTATTGATGTTGAAATATCGGATGAACTTGCAAAAGAGCTTATAAGTTATGGCTTAAGAGGGATTGAGGCGTATCATAGAAAACATTCGCCTGCTGTTGTAGAGCATTACTCTTCGCTTGCTGAAAAATACGGCTTAATAATTACTGGCGGGTCGGATTTTCATGCACCATCCGTAAACCATGGTTCAATATTAATGGGTAAAAATTTTGTACCATCCTGGGTGTATGATGAGTTAATTAAAGAAAAAAGACGCCTTGAGCTGCTTTAATTATTGCTGCATTGAATCGGTATTTCGATTTTATTTTCTAAATATTAAGAATTATTTAGTAAATTTTTGTAACACTCGAAGCCCTTGCAGTTTTTATGCAGTAGAAAAATTTATTTGTAAAGTGTACAATTAAAAGATAATTTGGAAGTTTAAAGCTTATTAATTCTTTTAGGAAATTCATTAATTGGCAGCTTTTATTGATAAAGTAAAAATAAAAATAGTATCCGGCAGAGGCGGTAATGGTGCTGTTGCCTGGAGACGTGAAAAATTCGTAGATAAAGGCGGTCCTGCAGGCGGTGATGGAGGCAGAGGCGGTAATATCTATTTTGTTGCAGATGAAAATATGTCAACTTTGCTTGATTTTACGTACAAATCTGTTTATAGAGCAGAAGATGGCGAAAACGGCAGGAATAAAAACTGTCATGGTAAGGATGGCAAGGATGTATTTTTAAAAATGCCCGTAGGGGTGGTTGTAAGAGATTTAAAGACGAATAAAATAATTGCTGATTTAAATGAACATGAAAAAACAATCCTTGTTGCAAAAGGCGGAAGAGGCGGAAGAGGAAATGCACGGTTTGCTACTGCTCAAAAAAGAGCTCCGCAATTTTGTGAACCGGGTGAAGCTCCGGTTGAGAGAGAACTTGAATTAGAACTACGGTTAATTGCGGATATCGGGCTTCTCGGTATGCCGAATGCAGGAAAATCAAGTTTTATTTCAAAAGTTTCATCAGCCAGACCAAAGATTGCCGATTATCCTTTTACAACACTTGTTCCTAATCTTGGAGTTGTAAAAAAACCCACAGGAGACGGTTTTGTAATTGCCGATATTCCTGGAATTATTGAAGGGGCACATCAGGGTGTTGGTCTTGGGTTTGAATTTTTAAAGCATGTTCAAAGATGCAGATTTTTAATCCATGTTGTTGATATTTCAAATGAAAATGCTGTTGAAAATTATCATACAATTAATAATGAGCTGAAAAAGTACAGTGAGGATTTATCATCTTTATACCAGGTTATTTTATTAAATAAAACTGATATTTTGGATTCTGATTATGTTAATAATATGATAGAAAAATTTAGGGAATTTAACAGTGATGTTTTTGCAATTTCATGTGCAACTGGTGATGGAGTTAGTGAAATTTTGAATCATCTTTACAAAAAAATTGATGAAATTCCGCATCCTGAAAATCCTCTGGTAATAGAGTATGATGAGGGTTTTGACGATAATGACGACAGTAGCTTTACCGTTGTTAAACTTAACAAAAATACTTTCTTGACAGATGGTGGTAAAATAAGAAGACTGGCAAGTGTAACCGATACAAGAAATTTACAGCAAATGCGCAGGCTTGCCAATATCCTTGATTCAATGGGAGTGTATCAGGAATTAAAGAAGATGGGACTTAAAGAAAACGATACAATATTGGTGGCTCACATTGAAACAACATACTTAGGGGATTATCAGTAATGAAATTTGGTACTACATATGGTGGATTTATTGAAAATCATGATGACAAATTGCCTGAAATGTATGATATTAATTAGTAAGTATACTTTAACATAAGTGTATTTAAAAAAATTAGTAAAAAGTGTAATAGTAGAAGAGTTGAAAGATAGATTTCAATGTATTTTGAAGACGAAAAAGAGAATATGAGAAACGGCGGCGCCTTTGATGATTTAGATGTCGACATTGATGGCGACGACAAATCCGTTACATGGGATGATTTATTGAACGATGATGCTGACATTGATTTGAGCAATGCCAAAAAAGGCGATGCGTTTGATGACGATAGTCTTTTGGATAGTTCAGATGATGATATGTCGCTTCTGAATGATGATATGGCTGATGAAGTGCCACCTGCGCCTAGACCGCGTGCTAGTCGTACTGCTGCTCCAAGAAAGGATGCCTTTGATGTTTTTGGCGGTCCTGCTTCAGATGTATCTGACAATATGAATGCTTATGAGCATGCTGGCAGCAGAAGTGCAGGAGGGGACACTTTTACTCCTGATTTAACAAACAGACAATCTGCAAGAGCAAAAGCCAGAATGAATGACGATGATGATATTTATTTTGAGCCGAGAAATGCCAGAAAATCATCAAGCGCACTTCCAAAAGTTTTAGGCTTGCTGGTTGCCTGCGTTCTTGTCGGAGCTTTTGTTTATGTATTTATAACATACGGCAAACCTATTGCAGGAATTGATGCAAACCAATTGTTTAATCAGAATAAAAATGTTCAGGAAACTCCATTAATAAGTGATGAAGGTAATAAGCCTGCAATCGATATTAATGCTCCTGCTGAACAAAATGCAGCAAATAATCCTGAAGATAAAACTGAAGCTAAAAAAGAAGAACAAAAATTTGTTACGTTCTCCGTATCAAATGGCGGCAGAATCAATCCTTTCACTCCGCCAAGCGGCTTTGAATCAACAAAGTTTGCTGTTTCTTCAGATTATGAGATTCTGACACCTCCTGAAGAAATTCCTGGTGCTGAAACTGCTGATGAAGCAAAACAGCTTATGGATATAACTGTTTCAGGTATTTTATTTGATAATGTTAAACCTTCTGCAATCATAAATGTCAACGGTTCTGAATATTTTGTTCAAATTGGCGATAAGGTTGATGATTTCCAGGTGGTTGCTATAAATAGTCAATATGTAGCTATTAAAAATGGGTCAAATACATACAAGGCTCAGGTTGGCGAAACGTTTACAAATGCTGCGGGCAAGGTTCCCGGTATGGCTAAACGACAAGCTTCAGGCAAATTCGCCGGCTCAAGACAGTATACTTCAACTTCAGATGTTGAGGTTAGTGTAAGAGACTAAGTTTGATTGGAATGTAAAAATAATCTAGGAGTTAAAATAAAATGTTTACACACAAGAAAAGAAAACTATTTAGAAACATTACGCTCTTTGCGCTTGCTCTATCCTTAGTGCAAACTTGCTGGGCGGGTTTCTTAAGCGAACAACAAGATGAACCAGTTCATCAAACCCAAGCTGAGCTTTTAAGTTTAAATTCAGATGATGTTCAAGCAGAATCAGCTGATCCAAACTCTTTGGCTCTTAAGCAAATGATTGATAACAATGCTAATTCAGGTTTCTTAAACCTTAATAGCCCTGAAGCAAGAAATACCAGAACAAAAGTAAAACTTGACGCAGGTGTTACAATTACGGAATCTCCAAATAAGATTACACTTTCTTTAAGAGATTCTGATGTTCGTCAGGTTTTAAGAATGTTTGCTGATAAAGCAGGCATAAACGTTGCTTTTCATAGTTCCGTTGACGGCAAGGTTACATTGGATTTAGCTAATGTTACTCTAAATGATGCTTTCTTGCTTGTAATGAAATCTTGTGAACTTACATATGTTAAAGATGGTAAAAACTTAATCGTGTCAAGCATTGAAGCTGCTAAAGACCTTGGTGCTGGCAAACAAAGTTTAACCGTTATACCTATTAAATATGTTGAAGCACCATCTGTTGCTAAATTCTTAAATGCTAACATTTTTAGTTCTAAAATGTCTGGTATTTCAAACAAACAGATTGTTTCATCTAACCCGCGTACAAATGAAATTTTGATTTTTGGTACTGACAGCGACGCTGCTGTTGCCGAAAAAGTTATAGCACAACTTGATAAAAAACCTATGGTGAACATTTTTAAAGTTAACCATACTACACCTAAGGAAATGGCTGCACTACTGTGCGATACAATGATGCCTTCTAACCAATCATTGAATAACCAAGGTACTGCAACCCAATCTGCTTCCACACAGATTGATGATGGAGAAACCGAGCAGGATTCTGAAGATGATTCTATTAAATCTATGAAGCTTGGCGGCGGATTTATTGCCTGCCGTGCTGCTGCAACAGACGTTTCAGGCAGTGCAATCGGCGGCTCATCTTCAACAGATGGCAGCACAGTTGTTCCTTTCCCTGTTGTTCCTATGACTGTTACATTCTCTCCTGATTTAGGATTTGTAACTGTATATGGCGGTTCTGTTGAACAATTAGAAATCATTAAAGATTTTATAGCTAAAAACGATGTTAAACAGCCTATGGCATACATTGAACTTGCGGTTATAGAACTTAATGAAGATGGTTCAAAAGAATTTGATAACGTATGGAACTTGTGGACTCCTGTTTTAAGCCTTGGCTTTAACTCTGAAAGTGGTCTATCTACTGCAAATAACCGTCCTGTAATTTTTGGTCCTGACCATACTCCTGCAGGCACAAAATATGATGGAAGCTCAGTACTTTCTTATCAGTTAAAATATCTTGTTAGCAACAATAAAGGCAGAGTTCTTACAAATCCTAAGTTAATGATTACAAACGGACAAAAATCTGTTATTGACTTAACAAGTGACTATATTAAATCTACAAGTACTGAAATGAACACAACATCTGGTTCTAATAACCCGATTGTTACAAAGACTTTTGAAATTGGTAACGATGAAGGTTTGAAAATTGAAATTATTCCTTTTATAAGCCAAGATGGATATGTATCATTGAATATGACTCCAAGCTTCTCAACTATCAAAGCTCAAGAATATACCAATGATGCTGAAGTTAAAGGCGAAAAAATCATCGCTGCTACATTATTGCAAAGACGTAACCTAAAATTAAATAACCTAAGAGTTAAAGATGGCGAAACACTTGTTATAGCTGGTCTTATAAAAGAAAGCGAAAAGCAAACGGTAACAAAACTTCCTGTATTAGGCGACCTTCCTCTTCTGGGTGTATTCTTTAGAAGTTCAACCAATGCTAAATCAAAAGAAGAGCTCGTGATTATGGTTACACCGCACATTGTATACTCTGAAGAACAAATCAAAGATATTAAAGCGATGGATTTATAATTAAAGCTAAATGAAATGACGTGAGACAGGGTTTAATATAGATAATATATGAACCCTGTCCGATTTACCCCTTAATTTATGAAGTTAAAACTGAATTTATGAAAAACGAATTACTTGTAAAACTTATTAATAAAATCAATTTTGATTATGCTAATCATTTTGAATTAGCTGTTGCAAGAGAACTATCATTTGTTCCTATTAATATGCAGGGCGATGCTTTTTTTGTAGCAGTATCTGCAGCATCAGATAAGGCAAAGATTAGTGAATATATCAAAACTGTTTTTGATTCTAGAATTGAATTTATATTCTTATCCGAAGCGAATTTTGAAATTTTATTTAATGATTTTTTAAAGGTTTTTAATTCTAAGTATGGAAATGTTAATTTAAGTTCTCATTCTGAATTAAGTGCTGAAAATACAAATGAAATTGATATTGACGCTTTGCCTGATGCTAATAACCATGCTGTTGAACCAGAGGTTATTCCTTTTGATAATAATTCCGGTATGGGTACAGTTGATATTGATTCACTTGAAGATATTGATATCTCCATGTCAGGCTCTTCGGTAGCTGTTAAGACAAAGGTGCAGCAAATGCCTCCCAATATACAGCAGCCTAAAAAAGTTTTACAACCAAAACCTCTTGGTGATGAGCCGGATTTAACAATTGAAGACGAACCGGATGAAGAGGAAAATATTCCTCAGCATAATGAGCCAAGAAGAGAAGCACAAAGAAGACCTCAAGGTGCAAAGCCGGGTGCTGGTATTAAAAAACAACTTAAGCCTATAAGTGCTGTTAAATCTCCAAAAAGCAAAAGAATTGGTGAGATTTTAATGGAAGAAGGTCTTTTAAGTGAGAAACAATTAACTATTGCGCTTGCTGAAGCTAAGGTGTTAGATGTTCCATTAGGTTCTGTCCTTGTTAAGCTTGGCTTTGTTACAATTAAGCAGTTAAAAGAAGCTTTGGGTGCACAGATGGGCTTGAAGCTGGCTTCTGCTGACCAATTAAAAGCGCTTCCTACTGCAATTTCTGTTTTACCTGAAGATTTTGTTAAGGTAAACAGAGTAATTCCTTTATCTATGACCGATAAAACTCTTGTTGTAGGTATGGTTAATCCTAAAGACACAAGAGTTATTGATGAAATTGTTTATCAAACAGGTTTGAAGCCTACAATTATGATGATTACTCACTTTGAGTATGAAAATTTTGTACAAACATACTATCAAACTGATAAACAAGAAACTGACAGAATCTTAGAACAGATTGAAAAAGAAAAATCCGATGTAGTAAATGAAGATACTCTTTGGGAACAAGTTGAAAAAGAGATTCAAGATACTACAGGTACTGTTTCTAAGTTTGCTAATAAAATTATTACATCTGCAATTGACCAAAAGGCTTCAGACATCCATATTGAGCCTAGAAATGAAGGTTATGTTGTAAGATACAGGGTGGATGGCGCCTTAAAAGAAGTACTTAAAATACCTCAAAAGGTTGAGAGTGCTGTTATTTCGAGGTTCAAAGTTCTTGCCCGTATGAATATTGCAGAGCACAGACGTGCACAAGACGGTAGCTTTACTATTAAATATAAAAAACTACAGTTTGACTTCCGTATCAACACTCTTCCTGTAAATGGCAGAGAAAAGATGGTAATCAGGGTATTGGCTCCTGCAGTTACTTCTATGGAAGGTATGGGAAATGATATTCAAATTGACGGTGCTTCTAAAGAAGATATTGAAAAAATCAGATATTTGATTTCTGCTCCAAACGGTATACTTTTAACCTCAGGTCCTACCGGTTCCGGTAAAACAACAACTCTTTATGCACTTTTAAAATCATTAAATAAAGAGGATGTTAATATTACAACAATTGAAGACCCGGTTGAAATTAAGCTTGAAGGCGTTAACCAATCTGCTGTTAACCCTAAAGCCGGTATTACATTTGCTTCTTCATTAAGAGCAATATTAAGACAAGACCCTGACGTAATTCTGGTTGGTGAGATTCGTGACTTTGAAACATTAGAAGTTGCAATTTCTGCTTCCTTAACCGGTCACCTTGTATTAAGTACGGTTCACACAAACTCTGCTTCTGCTACAGTTACAAGGTTGATTGAAATGGGTGCAAAAGATTATCTTGTATCTTCGACCCTAAATGGTGTTTTGGCGCAAAGGCTTGTTAGAAAACTTTGTCCTGAATGTAAAGAAGCGTATACGCCAACTTTAGAAGATGCTAAAAAGATTCTGGTTGACCCTCTTGAAATCCAGGAATTTATGAAGCACAAAATATACAGAGCGCGCGGCTGCGAGTTCTGTAATAATACAGGCTATAAGGGCAGAACTGCGGTTCTTGAAATCCTTGTTGTAAACAACGATTTGAAAAAACTTATAGCACAGCGTGCGCACGATGTTGAAATTGAAGAATATGCCGTAAAACATGGTATGAGAACTCTTGATAAGGCTTGCATTGAGCATATTAAAAACGGCGTAACTTCTATTGATGAATTTGTTAGAATTTTAGGATTGGCTGGTGAATAATGCCGTTATTTGCATATATAGCGTTAAAAAACAATAAAACGATTGTCAGAGGCAAAATTGAAGCTGATGATGTTAAATCTGCCCGTGAAGGAATTAAAAAACAAGGGCTTTTGCCTACAAAGATTATTGATGAAACAAATAAAAATGCATCTGAGCAGGTAATTAAGCTTGCAAAGGCTAATTTAAAACCAATGTCTTTGAAGGACAAAATTGAGTTTACATCTACTTTGCAAATTCTTACTGCTACAGGTATTCCTATTATTGAAACTTTGGTGTTTATGGAAAATAACGCCGAAGCTGTTGCAATAAGAGACATTGCCTATGAATTAAGAAGAAATATTATTGCAGGTTCTACACTTGCTGAGACACTTGAAAAATACAGAAGCATTTTTGGACGTGTTTATGTCGGCTTGGTTAAAGCCGGGGAAGATTCCGGAGAATTGGATAAAACACTTGCCAGAATGTTGGAATTATTAAAAAAGCAAGATGCTATTAAAAGTAAAGTAATTGGTGCGCTTGTTTATCCTTGCTTCGTTGTAGTTTTAGCTATGGTCGTTGTTACCATCATGCTTGTGTTTGTATTCCCTGCTTTTGAATCAATGTTTGATGCTTTGGATAGAGAATTGCCACTTGCAACGCAAATATGTATAGGCTTAGGTAACTTTATGCGTAAGTTCTGGTTTGTGCCTATCGGCGGTATATTCTTGTTTATTTGGGGCGTTAGAAAATTATTTACAACTGAATCTACAAGAAAAATCATAGACAGATATATTTTAAGAATACCTTTGCTTTCAGATTTGATGAGATATGCAAACTTTTCAAACTTCCTTGCAGTATTACAGGTTGCATACGATGCTGGTATTCCTGTTGTAGACTGTTTGTATCTTTCAAACTTAACGATGGATAACGTGATTTTGAAACAGGCAATTTTAAGCGCAGCTTCAAAAGTACAACAAGGTATTCACTTATCAATTGCTTTAAGAAGTACAAAACAAATACCAAATATGATGTTGTTTATGATAGCAACAGGTGAACAGTCAGGTCGTTTAGGCGAAATGTTATATCACTGTACAACATTTATCGACAGAAAACTTGATGATATCATTGATAAATTTACAAAACTGGTTGAGCCTGCTTTGTTAATCTTTATCGGCGGCATTGTTCTATTCCTTGCGCTATCATTATATATGCCTCTATTTGCAGCATATCAACAATAAGGAAAATGAAAAAGATAGATTTAAAGCCCCTTAAAATAAGGGGCTTTTTGTTTTATGTTTACTGTTTAAGACAGTTTTTAAAAATTAAAAGGTTTTATAAAGCTTCTTTTATGCCTGTTTCCATAATATTGAAAACCTTTTCTAGGCTCTCATTTGAAATACAATAAGGAGGCATTACATAAACCGTATTTCCCAAAGGGCGAAGCAATACGCCGTTTTTTCTAAAGTATTCATAAAGTTTTACGCCTATATTTGAAACATAATCATTTCCTGTGTGATTTACCTCATATGCAAATATGTCTCCCAGGGTACGTACATTTTTGCATCCAAGATTTTTAAATCTTTCAATTTGTGTTTGGTAAAAATCATTAATTCTTTTAACATCTTTCAAAATATCATTATTTTGCCATATTTCAAGGTTTGCACATGCTGCAGCGCAGGCTATAGGGTTTGCAGTGTATGATGAAGAATGGAAAAACATTTTTGCTTTGTCATCCGATAAAAAGGCATTATATATTTCTTTTGTGCATACTGTTGCAGCAAGAGGAATTGAGCCTCCTGTTAAACCTTTTGAAAGACAGATTATATCAGGCATTATATTTGTTTGATTAAAAGCAAACATTGTGCCTGTTCTTCCAAAGCCTGTCATTACTTCATCCAGGGCAAAAATTACACCATATTCTTTTGATAATTTATACAGTTCATCAATTACATATGGCGGGTAAAAAAACATTCCACCGGAGCCTAAAACAAGGGGTTCTAAAATTATTGCGCCAATTTCTCCTCCCTTTTTTTCAAGTAAATCTTTGTAATATTTAATAGTTTCTTCTTCTTTGCCGGGGGCAGGGTATGGGATTCTTTCAACATCAAACAGCATTTTTGTGTATGGTTCATTAAAAACGCTCCTTGCACCTGATGCCATTCCGCCAAAGGTGTCTCCGTGGTAGGAATGTTCCATGGCTACAATTTTTGAGCGTTTTTGCCCTTTGTTGTAATGGTAGCCTACTGCCATTTTTAAAGCCACTTCAACACTTGTAGAACCAGAGTCAGAGAAAAATATATGTGTAAAATTTTCAGGTAAAAATTTGCTCAAACGTTCTGCTACATTTAGTGCAGGTTTATGGGTAAAGCCTGCAAAAATTATCTGGTGTAGTTTTTCTGCTTCTTTTTGAATAGTTTTTGTGATAACCGGGTTTTTGTGTCCAAGTGTATTTACCCACCAGGAAGATATTCCGTCAATTATTTTTTCGCCGGTTTTTGTTATTAAAAATTCGTTTTCAGATGTTTTAATTTCAATAATTGGTTCATTTAATCCATGTTGTGTAAAAGGATGCCATATTTGCATAAAAATTCCCCCTCTGATTTTTATTTTCATGTTACTATAAAGATACTTTATAGAGTGAAGAATAATTTAAGGAGTTTTATTATGACAAGAAAACCGATTATTGCCGGTAACTGGAAAATGCACAACAATTGCGCTCAATCAAAAGAGTTAATTAAAGGTATTAAAGAAAAAGTTGATGGTCTTGATATTGCAAAATTACCTGAAATTGTTGTAGCGCCTGTATTTACATCGTTAGGTGCTGTAAATGAAGAAATTTGCCACTGCGGATGCGGCAGAATTAAACTGGCTGCTCAAAATGTTTATTTTGAACCAAAAGGTGCTTTCACTGGTGAAATTTCCATTGATATGTTAAAGGATTTTGAAGTTTCATATATTATAATTGGACACTCTGAACGCCGCCAATACTTTGGTGAAACAGATGAGATGATTAATAAAAAAGCAAAAGTTATTTTAGATAACGGTATTATTCCGATTATCTGCTGTGGTGAAACTTTAGAACAAAGAGAACAAGGCGTAACTGATGCTCACATAGCAAAACAAATTTCTGAAGCTCTAAAAGGTTTGAGTGCCGAAGAAGTTGCAAAATCAGTTATAGCATATGAACCTATCTGGGCTATCGGTACAGGCAAAACCTGTGATTCAACTGAAGCAAACAGAGTAATCAAACACATTAGAAGCGTTGTTGAAAAAGAAGCAGGAAAAGAAGCCGCAGATGCTATCAGAATTTTATACGGCGGTTCTGTGAAACCTGAAACAATTGCTGAACAAATGGCTCAATCTGATATTGACGGTGCTCTTGTTGGCGGAGCAAGCTTAAAAGCTGACAGCTTTGCAGATATTGTTAAAGGTGCTATGGCAAAATAAGCCCATAACTTTTATAGATAAAATTTAAGCCCTCTTTATTTTTTAAGGGGGCTTTTATTTATTGAATCAAACCTTCTTCTTTTAACTTAAGGTTTATTTGTCAAATTCTAAAAGCTTATACGGCTCAATGTTTAATGCTTTTGCAATAGCGTTAATTTTCGTAAGGGTGGTGTCGCTTCTTGCATGTTCAATATTTGCAATGGCTGCCGGGGTTACATCGGTTTCAATTGCAAGCTTAAATTGGGAAATATTCTTTAACTTTCTGTATTTTCTAATGTTTTTCCCAACTTTTAATACAAAATCCTTGTCCATTTTTTAATTATAGTGCACAATTGTCTGTGAGTACTCTACTAATAGTACCATACTTATAGTATATAAAGGAACAAAAATGAAGAAAAATTCTTATGAATATTTAATTTATGCAACGGATGAAGTTTATAAAAAGATTGATGCTGCATCAAGCACGCTGTGCAGACTGAAAGATACCGTATCTCAAATGTCAGAGCTTATAAGAGTTGAATTTCAAACAAAATATGATAAAAAACCTTCTAATGATTAATTTATCTTGACACTACAAAAATTACCTCTTCTGAGAAGAAGTTTGTAATGGTGCGGATGAGAATGCCTGAGCGGGCTTTACTGTGTGTAAGATATACTGATTTTAGAATTTTAATATTTCGTTTTTTACAAAATTCAAAAAAATCATTTACAGTCATAAGGTGAATATTTGGGGTATTATACCATTCATAAGGCAGAGCTTTTGATTTTGGCATTTTACCTTTAAATAAAAGATAAAAACGCACCTTCCAATAGGCAAAGTTTGGAAAACTGACAACTGCTTTTTTTGCAACGCGCAGCATTTCATCCATAACAAGGTCCGGTTTTTCGGTTGATTGCAAGGTTTGGTTTAAAATTGCATAGTCAAAGCTTTTATCCGGAAATTGTTTTAGTCCTTCATCAATATCCCCCTGAATTACGGCAACACCTTTATCCAGAGCTTTTATAACCTCATCTTTATTTATTTCAACACCGACACCTGTTACGTTTTTTTCTTTTATCAACTTTGAAAAAAGAGTGCCATCTCCTGAACCTAAATCTAAAATCCTTGAATTTTCAGGGATTATATCTGTTACAACTTCGTAGTTTAATTGGGTTGTTTGAATGCTCAAGATTTCTCCTCCCCTTCAACAGGATTTTGAGGTACGGTTTGTAGATAAACTTCATTATCAGGCTCATCCTTTTTTAAGAAACTTTTTATAATTTTTGTTTGTTCTTTGTATTCAATTAAAAATGCATCATGTCCGCAAGGGCTTTTTAATTCTATAAATGAAACTTCTTTGCCTGCTCCAATCAAGGCTGAGACCATTTCTTTAGATTGTTCTGTCGTAAAAAGCCAATCGGAATCAAAGCAAATTATCAAAAACCTTGAATTACTTTGCTTGAAGGCATTTTCAAGGGTGCCGAATTTTGAACCCGGGTCATAGTAGTCTATTGCTTTTGTAATATAAAGGTAACTATTCGCATCAAAGCGGTCTACAAAGATTCTGCCCTGGTATTCAAGATAGCTTTCAACCTGAAAATCTACACCAAAATCAAAATTTGGCTTATCTTTAAAATCCCTGCCAAATTTTGTGTGCATGGCTTCTTCGCAAAGATAGGTGATGTGCCCTACCATTCTTGCAATCGCAAGCCCGTAATCAGGGGTATTTTCTTTATTGTAATAGTCGCCGTTATTAAAGAATTTATCTGAAATTATAGCATTTCGCCCTACAGCATTAAAAGCAATAGCTTGAGCTGAAAGACGTGCTGTGGATGCTATTATTATTGTGGTTTTTACTAAATCAGGATGTTTGATTGACCATTCCATAGCCTGCATGCCGCCCATAGAGCCGCCTACGACTATCATTTTTTTAACGCCTAAAAAATCTATAAGTTTTTTTTGAACCTTAATAATATCTTCAACCGTAATAACAGGGAAAGAATGTCCGTAAGGCTCTCCTGTATCAGGGTTAATTGAGCATGGACCAGTTGTCCCTCTGCACCCGCCCAAAATATTTGATGAAATTACAAAAAATTTATTGGTATCAAATGCTTTATTTGGACCAATCATTGTATCCCACCAGCCCGGTTTTTTATCATCAGGGCTGTTATAGCCTGCGGCATGGGCATCTGCAGTCAGGGCATGGCATACAAGAATTGCATTATCACAGGATTCATTTAGTTTGCCATATGTTTCATAGGCGATTTGAATGTTTTTTAGAGTTTTGCCGCACTCAAGCAAAATCTCATCATCAAATTTGCAATACTTTGTTTGTACGATTCCTACACTGTTTTCCATGAGCCCATTTTATCATATTTTTAATACTTAGGTTAGGTTTTTTATCAAACTTTAGTATAAAATTTTTAACTTTTTTAAAGAATTTTATAAAAAAGGCAAAAGTTTTTTAAAAAGCTGCCGATATATAACATGTGAAGAGATAATCTTATATTTTTTAGGAAATAGTAATGGATAATTTTAAAGATTCAAGAAGAAATGATGACCTGTTGCCTCAAGATGGTGACGCTAAAACCATCTGCCTTTTAGAAAATGACCCTATTGAAGAAATTTTTGCGCTGAACCTTGGGGACTTTTTGTGCGAGCATTTGATTTCGCCTGATTTTGCGCATAAAATCGGCGATAAAGTAAAAACTAAAAATGAGCGCTTAAAAGACCAATTAATGGAACTTATTTCAATATACTCAATTGATTCTACCCTTTCAATCTTAGGGTTTAATTCAAATGAGGATTATATTATTTATAATTCAATTGCAAAAACAATTAAACTTATGCTGTCTTTGGAAAAGTGTGTAATTTTCCTTGCTAAAAAGGATGAGCCTATAAAGCTTGCAGGTACATCAAACAATGAAACCGAAGAAAAAGTAACTTCACATATTGAAAAAAGCTATAAAGATGAAGAAGTAATTGTGCTTAATGAAGATAATAAGCAGGTTATTATCTTCCCTATGAAGAATAAATTTGAATGCATCGGTGCAATTGAGACTACGCGCGATATGAGCCGTCCTTTGGAAGCTGAATTTATTGAGCTTTTAAAGATTACAGCAGGGCTTTTTGTAACATCTCTTGGGATTCAAAAATTAATTGAACAGGTAAAAAGAGTTGTAAATGCTGAAGATGCCGCAACAAGTGAACTTTTAAGGCTTCGTGCGCAATTAACTGCAATTATAGGCGACCTTGGCGACAAGCAGCAGGCTTTTGTTGAAAAACTGGCACTTGCAGTTGACCTTAAAGGTAAATACAAAAACCATCATTCTCAAAGGACTGCGGATTTATCGAAAGAAATCTGTAACTTCCTTGAATTAAATGAAAAAACAACAGATTTAATATATTATGCAGGCTTGTTGCAAAATATTGGTAAAATTACCATTGATGAGCAGCTTTTTGATAAGAAAGGAAAGCTTTCAAAAGAAGAGTGGGATAAACTTCAAGAGCACCCGAATGCAGGTGTAAGCTTATTGATGAATATCAACTTTATGTCTGAAGTTGTTCCATATATTCACTATCAAAAAGAGCGCTGGGACGGCTTGGGCAAGCCTGAAGGTCTTGGCGGATTTTCGATTCCTTTTGGTTCAAGGATTATAGCTGTTGCGGATGCATACTGTGCTTTAACCGAAGAAAGACCGCACAGGGCTGCTTTATCAAACAATGAAGCGCTTGAAATTATAAAACAGGAAAGTGCCGTTAAGTGGGACCCGAATGTTGTAAATGCGCTTGTTAAAATGAAATCTTAGATTGGATTCCTTAAAGATAAAATCTTTGGGAAATTAATTAGAGTGAGTAAAAACTAACCAAAATATTAAGAGTATGAGTATTAAAATTGCCTTTGATGAATAAAATCAAAGGCAATTTTTAAATTCATATTATAATTTAATATTAAAACAAGGCGGCAAGTTATTTTTCAAGCTCCCTGTGTTTTCTATAACCATATGCAAAATAAATCAGAGCGCCAAGAATTATCCAAACAGGGAAAAGGACTGCTGAAATTCCAAGTGTCATAAAGCCATGCACCATAAGTCCGCCGCAAAGAATTATTCCTAAAATTGGAATTAAAGGTACAAAAGGTACTTTAAAAGGTCTTTTTCTATCGGGGTCAGTTTTTCTCAAGATTAAAACTGCAATACAGATTATCATAAAGTTTGCGAAAGTTCCAAAATCGCAGAGTTCCGCTGAGATTTTTAAATCCATAAAAAGTGCGCCAATTATAACAATTATTCCTGCAGCCCATGTTACTACATGCGGCGTACCGTGTTTTTTGTGAATTTTTTGGAAAGATTTCGGTAAGAAATTATCTCTTGCCATAGCAAATAAAATTCTTGTTGTGCCTAATTGATACACAAGAAGAACGGATGTAAGCCCGGCAAGTGCACCAACGGCTATAAGACCCCCAATTTTGTACAGACCTGCAGAGTTCATTGCTGCAGTTATTGGGGCAAGAACATTGATTTTATCTAAAGGCACCATGCCAGATAATACAAGTGCGGTTCCTGTATACACTATTGTGCAAACAATAAGAGTTCCTATAATTCCTATTGGAAGACTTCTTTGCGGGTTTTTGGTTTCTTCTGCAGCGGATGATACGGCATCTACCCCAACGTATGCGAAAAATATCAAAAATGCGCCAGATAAAACTCCTTTAATACCATTTGGGGAGAATGGCACCCAGTTTTCAGGGGATACATAAAATGCGCCTGCAAAAATAAATAACAGTATTACAAAAAGTTTTACAAAAACAAGGATGGTTGCAGCTTTTGTGCTTTCTTTAATCCCCTGGATTAAAAGGATTGTTATGACTAATATTAATAAAATCGCAGGAACATTTATGCAGATTGGAATAAACCCAAAAATTTTCGGTATTTCAACCGCAGGGTCGAGCCCCATATCTTTATAAACGGAAATTGCAGTTCTATAGTCATTTATAAGCCAGATTGGAGGGTTTACAAGCCAGCTTGGCAGAATATGCGAAAAGCCTTTCATAAGCTCCATAAAATACCCCGTCCAGGAGCAGGCAACCGTTATATTACTTATGGCATACTCAAGCATTAAAATCCAGCCTATAATCCATGCCATAAATTCGCCCATTGTAACGTAAGTATAGGTATAAGCAGAACCTGCAGCAGGTATCATTGAGGCAAATTCAGAATAACAAAGGGCAGAAAACAGGCATGCAAACATCGCAATTATCATTGAAATAATAACGGCAGGACCTGCGCCGGGGCTGTTTGGTTCACCTGCCATTGCAATACCTATTATTGTAAAAATACCCGTTCCAATAACTGCACCAATGCCAAGCATTATAAGGTCAAATGCATTCAAAGTTTTTTTAAGCTCTGAATTTTTTGCCGTTTCAATTATTTCATCCGGGGTCTTTTTCTTTAAAAGGCTTTTTATAAATATTTTTAATGGGTTTAAAAAGCCCTGTTTATCATTATTCTTCACTGCTTATTTCATTCTTTCTTTGTTTTTTATATCCATATGCAAAATAAATAATTATCCCTAAAACTATCCAAAGAGGGAATAAAACTGCTGAAATACCAAGGGTCATAAACCCGTGCACCATAATGCCTCCGCAAAGAATTATTCCTAAAATCGGAAATAGCGGTACAAAAGGCACTTTAAAAGGTCTTTTTCTGCTTGGGTCAGTTTTCCTTAAAATTAATACTGCAAGGCAAATCACCATAAAATTTGTAAAGGTGCCGAAGTTGCAAAGTTCAGCCGATATATTTAAATCCATAAATAGGGCGCCTATTATGACCAAAATTCCTGAAAGCCAGGTTACAACATGAGGTGTGCCGTGTTTTTTATGAACTTTCTGGAAGGATTTTGGGAAAAAGCCGTCTCTTCCCATTGCGTATAAAATTCTTGCTGTACCAAGCTGAAATACTAAAATTACGGATGTAATTCCTGCAAGCGCGCCTGCTGCAATAATTCCGCCAACTTTTTTTAAGCCTATTGAGTTCATAGCTGCTGCAATCGGGGCAAGGGTGTTAATATTTTCCGTTGCAACCATGCCTGATAATACAAGCGCTGTTGCTACATATATGATTGTACAGGCAATTAAAGTTCCAAGAAGCCCTATAGGGAGATTTTTTTGCGGGTCTTTAGTTTCTTCTGCAGCAGATGATACGGCATCTACCCCAACGTATGCGAAAAATATCAAAAACGCGCCTGATAAGATGCCTTTTATCCCGCCGGGGGCGAAAGGTACCCAATTTTCAGGGGCAACGTAAAACATTCCCGTAAAGATGAATAAAAATATGACTGCAAGCTTAATGAATACTAAAATCGTTGCGGCTTTTGTACTTTCTTTTATTCCTTGAACAAGAATTATTGTGATTATTAAAAGTAATAAAACTGCAGGCAGATTTATACAAAATGGTAACACCCCAAAAATTTTCGGTATTTCAACCGCAGGGTCGAGCCCCATATCTTTATAAACGGAAATTGCAGTTCTATAGTCATTTATAAGCCAGATGGGCGGATTAACAAGCCAGTTTGGAAGAATATGAGAAAATCCTCTTAATAGTTCCATAAAATACCCAGTCCAGGAGCTTGCCATTGTAACGTTTCCAATAGCGTATTCAAGCATTAAAATCCAGCCTACAATCCATGCCATAAATTCACCCATTGTAACATAGGTATATGTATAGGTGGTTCCTGCAACCGGTACCATTGATGTAAATTCAGAATAGCAAAGAATTGAAAATAAAGATGCAAACATTGCAATTATCATTGAGATTATAACGGCCGGACCTGCGCCGTAGCCTGATTGTTCGCCAACCATTGCAACGCCTACAATTGTAAAGATACCGGAACCTATCACAGCGCCAATGCCAAGCATTATAAGGTCAAATGCATTCAAGGTTCTTTTGAGGTTCACCTTATTTGCATTTTCCATAATTTCATCGGGTGTTTTTTTCTTAAAAAGGTTTTTAAAGAAACCGTTGTTAAGCCCGTTATCAGCTATGGTTTTAGAATTATTATTTTCCACTACTTATTTCATTCTTTCTTTGTTGTTTGTATCCGTATATAAAATATATTATTATTCCTAAAAGTATCCACAGCGGGAATAAAACTTTTGAGGTTGTAAGAAAACGTATTGAATAAAACATAAGTCCGCCACAGCAAATTATCCCCATCATAGGAAACCATGGCGAGAAGGGAACTTTAAACGGACGTTCTCTGTTCGGGTCTGTTTTTCTCAAGATTAAAACTGCAACACATACGATTATAAATGATGTAAATGTTCCAAAGTTACAAAGCTCTGCAGCGGTTGAAATATTTAAAAATGCTGAACCTAAAATACAGATAACAGCTGCAATAATTGTTACAATATACGGAGTTTTAAATTTTGGATGAAGAGCTTGCAGATTTTTTGGTAAAAAACCGTCTCTGCTCATAGCGAATAAAATTCTTGTGCCTGCCAGCATCATAACCATTAAAACGGAAGTAAGCCCTGCAAGTGCTCCGATTGAAATAAGTCCTGCTATCCAGTTTTGTCCGACTGAACTTATAGCATAAGCTAAAGGCGCCTGCAGATTGATTTTGTTAATCGGATTTATACCGATTAGAACAAGGGCAGTTAAGATATAGACAATAGTACAGATTGCAAGTGAACCTATAATGCCTATAGGAAGATTTTTTTGCGGGTTTTTAGTTTCTTCTGCGGCTGTTGAAACAGCGTCAAATCCAAGATATGCAAAGAAAATTAAAAATGCGCCGACACATATTCCATTTATGCCGTTTGGTGCAAAGGGCACCCAATTTTCAGGTTTAACATAAAAAGCGCCTGTAATTACAAATAGTGCTATAACTCCAAGCTTTATAAAAACCAAAACCCCCGTCATTGCAGCACTTTCTTTAATTCCTTTGATTAAAATTGAGGCAACAATTATTGTAAATAAAACCCCGGGTAAACTAAAGCAAATGGGGATATTTCCAATATGCGGAATAACTAAATCAGGATTTAAGCCTTCTTTAGTTAAATTATGAGCTGCTGTTGTGTAGTCTTGAATAAGCCATATCGGCGGATTATAAAGCCATTCGGGGAGGTATTTTGAAAAACCTTTGATAAATTCCATTAAATAGCCTGTCCATGCGCTTAAAACTGCGATGTAACCTATTAAAAATTCCATAACAAGGCACCAGCCTACAATCCAGGCTAAAAATTCGCCCATTGTAGCATAGGTGTATACATAAGCAGAGCCTGCAACCGGTATCATGGTTGCAAATTCAGCATAACACAATGCTGAAAATATGCAGGCAAAAGAAGCCAAGACCATTGAAACAATGACGGCAGGACCCGCACCAAGAGAGCCGTTTGAACCAACTGCCGCAATTCCTAATGCTGTAAATATTCCGGAGCCTATCATTACCCCTATTCCAAGCATTATAAGGTCAAAAGCGCTGAGAGTTTTTTTAAGCCCGCCGTGCTTAGAATTATCAAGCATTGTATCCGGGTTTTTTACTTTAAACATATTTTTTGTAAGGTTTAAAATGCCCTTATATTCTTTATTGTCAAGTTTTAAGTCCTCGGCGATTTTGTTTAAATCATCTCTCATTAATCTTCCTTATATTCATTAAAGGGTCGCCCATAGATTCGCTAGTTTATTCGGGCTTTAACGGTTATTTTTTAAGAAGCGGGAAACCCATTTCTTCTCTTTGCTCTACATATAATTTTGCAACAGCGGCAGCCATTCTTCTTACCCTGTTTATGTAATTTATGCGCTCATCTTTACTGATAACACCTCTTGCATCCAGCAGATTGAAGGTGTGTGAACATTTTAAAACCCAATCATAAGCGGGAAGTACAATTTTAGCCTCTAAACAAGAGAAGCACTCGCTTTCTGCTAAATCAAACAAGGTAAAAAGCCTTTCCGGTGTTGAATATTCAAAATTATATTTAGATTGTTCAATCTCGTTTTGAAGGTAGATATCACCGTATTTTAAATTATTGTTCCACATAACATCGTAAACAGAATCAACGTTTTGAAGATACATTGCAATGCGCTCTAAACCGTATGTGATTTCAAGTGCAACGGGCTTAACTTCCAAACCGCCTACCTGCTGGAAATATGTGAATTGTGTAATTTCCATACCATCAAGCCATACTTCCCAGCCGACACCTGCAGCACCCAAAGTCGGGGATTCCCAGTTATCTTCAACAAATCTTACATCATGTTTAGAAAGGTCAATTCCCATAGCCTCCAGTGATTTTAGGTAGATTCCCTGAGCATCATCGGGAGATGGTTTTAAAATTACTTGATATTGGAAATAATGCCCCAATCTGTTTGGGTTTTCGCCATATCTTGCATCGGTCGGACGGCGGCAAGGTTCAACCATTGCTGTATTAAAAGGTTCGGGTCCAAGAGCCCTTAAAAAAGTTGCAGGGTTCATGGTTGAAGCACCTTTTTCTATATCATAGGGCTGTTGGATAATACAGCCGTAATCTGACCAGTATTTTGAAAGATTTAATATTAATTCCTGAAATATAAGAGCCATTTTTGTTTCCTTATTTGTTTGCTTCAGCTGCTTTTGCTTGTTTTGCCGAATGTGTTCTGTTATCGTAATCTATTCTTCCAATAAGTTTATTAATATTTCTGGTTATTTCTTTAAATTGTGGAATACTTAAGCTTTGAGCACCGTCCGAACTTGCATGGTCAGGGTCATGGTGTACTTCATACATAAGTCCGTGAGCGCCCGCAACAAGGGCGGCTTTACCCATTGGTTCTATTAAATAGCGTTTACCTGTACCATGAGATGGGTCAACCACAACAGGAAGATGTGAATATTTTCTCAAAACTGGTACTGCTGCAAGGTCAAGAGTGTTTCTTGTAAAATCTGAATCAAAGGTTCTGATTCCTCTTTCACAAAGAATAACATTTGGGTTGCCATTAAACATAATATGTTCTGCTGCAAGTAAAAATTCTCTAATGTTAGCGCTTGGACCTCTTTTTAACATAACAGGTTTTTTAGTGTGTCCTAATGCCTTTAAAAGTTTAAAATTCTGCATATTTCTGGCACCTACCTGTAAGACGTCAGCATATTTATTTAAAAGAGGGATATCAATTGTATCCATAACTTCTGTTACAATAAGCAGACCTGTTCTTTTGCTTGCTTCTTTAAGGTATTCTAAGCCTTTTTCTTCTAATCCCTGAAAATCGTATGGAGAGGTTCTTGGTTTAAAAGCGCCTCCTCTTAAAAATTCACAGCCCATCTCTTTTGCAGCTACTGCAACTTCCAATAAGCCTTCAAATTCTTTTTCAACAGAGCAGGGACCAACCATTAAAACAGGCTTTTCAAGACCGCCGATTTTAACACCGTTTTCAAACTCTATAATGGTATCTTCAGGGTGAGACATTCTTCCTGAAAGTTTATAGGGTTCTTGTATAAGCTTTACTTCATGCACACCTTCGAAAGAATTTACGGTAGCTGTTGATATCATCCTTTTATCGCCGATTGCAGCAATTACCGTTAAAACGTCGCCTCTGTTTAAATTTATTTTAAAACCGTGGCTTTGAAGATAATCAGATACCTTTTGAATTTGAGCCTCGGTTGCTTTTGGTTCCATTACGACAATCATTATTAAAATCTCCTCGTTTAAAAGTTTTAGTTTATAATTATTAAAACATAAAAACTTTTTAATGTGGTAGGAAAATGTAAAGGAATATCACGTTTTTATTAACATAAATTAAAGTTTTTATGCAAATAAAGCTTTGAATTTATTTTCTACAACATCGGTTATTTTATTGTCATCATCATCGTCATCATGGTCATCATGGTCGTGGTCATCATCATGGTCTTTGATATCAGCTGCTTGCGGCTGCATAGGTTGTGCAAGCGGCTGAACGCCTGATATTTGAGATGGCTGTTGATTTTCTGACGGATTTGGGGTTTGAATTTGGGCAGTTTGTGCTGTTAGAGCTTGAGCTTGTTTATTTTCTTCTTCCTGTTCTTTTTTCTTTTCGTTTAATTTGGCAACAATTTTACCAACAACAGGAACCATCATAACGGGGATAATAAATCTTACAACGGCTGTAAATACTGTGTTTGACTTTAATTTTTTGATTGCTCCGCAGAAGTCTTTTGCGCTTCTTCCGCCAATTTCTTTTATAAGACCAGGATTTGTTTTTTCAAGTTCCATGTATTTAAGACCGATTTTATCAATAATGGGGTCAAAAGCACTGTCAACAAGGGCTGCAGCAGCTGATGATGCTATTGTAACAGCACCGTTTTGAATCATAGATGGAACTTTTCTATCTTCATCAATTTTATCTGATTTCCAGGTGTTCCACATATAGAAAAGAGTAACTGCAACAGATTCAATATCGCACCATCTTGCAGGGGCGGATTTAAATTTTCTTGTAATATCTACAAGTTTTTGAGAAGCTTTTGTTTGGGTTAATTTTGCCATACCGTTTGCAATATGCTGATCAAGATGCAAATACTTGTTTAAGCCTCTTACAACAAAGCTATCCTTTTTTTTGGGTTTTCCTGCAAGATTTTTTGCTGCTTCGCCGGCAGCTTTATCAATGCCTGTAAATGAGATATTTTGTTTATTATTATATTTTGGCAAGTTATTTTTAATTTGATTATTCATTAAGGAGTTTATTATCATTTCTGCATACCTCCTTTTATGAAACTATCAAAAACTTTATCCATATTATTCGGATTCATATTAATCTTGGTAAGGGCGGAATTATTTAAAATATCCATCTGCGGAGTGGGCTGCTCTTGTTTTTCTGCTTTTTTCTTGCCTTTTGAATCGCCAAATATTAATTTTAAAATAAACGGCATAAGTGCAATTGTAAGAGCTGCTTTAAGCGGAGCAACAATGATGCCGAGACCGTTTTTATAAACAGTTTTCATTCCGCCTTTCATATCTGTAAAATAATAGGGAACACCTTCTTTTGCTGCTTTTGCTTTTCCTGCCTTAATTTGTTCTGGGGTCAATATATTGAAAGGTTTTTTTGCATCCTCTTCAAAAGTTTTTAACAGCCAGTTATTCTTATCTTTAATATATTTCCCCGGGTTATCTAAGAATTTATTTACACCTGATGAAATAGGGTCTAAAACAGCACATGATAATAAATAACCAATAAAAGCAGAAAGTGCATTTTTGGTTGCTGTGAATTGTTTATCTTCTTCTTCTGCACCGGGCATTGCAAGAACGCACATTGGTTTTAAGAAGCCTGCTAATCCTAATGCTAAAAGCGCTTTTACTTTTGCTTCATTATCATCTGAGAAATAAGCAAGTTTATGAAAAGTTTTACTTTGTGCCAGTCTATCTGCTATATCAAGCTTTTCTTTGCTATTTACCAGATTTGAAGCTGCTTTTGCTGCATTAGAACTTGCAGACCCGCCAAAGCTTACACTCTCGGCGGGTCTTGTTATACTTACTTTATTTTTGTCCTCGTTTATTAAATGCACACTCTTTTTATAATGTGTCAGCTCATTGTTTCTGCACTGAGTGCCAGAGCCCGAAGCTCGCATATTGGACGAAAAACCGTCAAATTTATTATTTAATGACAATTTGACTTTCATGATACTATTTTAAAACAGGTGAATGAAATAATTTGCTATAAACAGAAAATATTATACAAAAGTTAACAATTAACTCAAAAGACTCACTAAAGGCTCTTTTTTGGAATTTTCCATAACTTCTAAAATTTTATCTGTTATTATATTTTCAAAATTAATATTATAAATAGAATTAATCTCATTTATAAAAAAGCATGGACTGGTTATATTTATTTCTATTATTTTGCCATCAATTACATCAAGTCCTGCAATGTAAACACCATCATTTAGAAGGGTTTGCGCTATTTCTTTTTCAATCAGCTGTTCTTCTTTGGATAAATCCCCTCTGATTAAATTTTCTTTTATGTGTTCATTGAACTTAAAATCGTTGTTTGTGGCAACTTTTCTAACTGCATAATTAAAAATTTCTCCGCCAATAAAGATTAGTCTTTTATCTCCTTTTAAAATTCCTTTGAGGAATTTTTGAACCATCACCTGGGTTTTACCGTTATTTGTTGCAGTATCTATTATTGCATTTATGTTTTTATCATTTTTATTCAAATAAAAAACACCGCTTGAAAAACACCTGTTCAAGGGTTTAATTATTATTTCTTCTTCATTAAATAAAAATTCTTTAATGATATTTTTATTGGCACTTACTATGTTTTTTGGCGCCAAATTCGGGAATTTATTAATATATAATTTTTCGTTAAAATCCCTTAAGGCCTTTGGTGAATTTAAAATAAGGGTTTCTTTATTAACATAATCTAAAATGTAAGTTGCATTAATATAGTCAATATCAACAGGCGGGTCCGGACGCATAAAAATTGTACCAAATTCATTCAGACAGGCTGTATTTGGTGTATCTTCTTTTAAGATATTATTATTTTTTGAAACGGTATTATAAATTTTTGCCATAGGGGAGGCGCCTTCAAGATAAAGAAGATTTTTTACAGTAATTGCTACATTAAAACCCCTGTCTAAAAGGCATTTAATTAACCAAAAATTTGTAACAAGACGGTTAAATTCAAAATATTTAAGTTCAAGCTCATCTATGATGAATAGTATTTTTTTGTTCATAAATCAATTATATTACAAAGTTTGCTAAAAATATAAATAGTAAATTTGGTATTTATATTGTATAATATTTTGAGAGTTTATGTAGAAAGTACGGTATGGCGGATATTAAAGATATTGACATATTGATTGATAAAATTAAACAAAATCCTGATAATATTGATAATTATAGGGATTTAACAAATATATATGTTGCAAATAATGAATTTGACAGTGCTTTGAGCATCTATAATAAAATGCTTGAACTTTTTCCTGATGATATTCACGCTTTAATTAATTCCGGCAGCATTTATTTTTATAAAAAGGACTTTCAAAAAGCTATTGAATTGTATTTAAAAGCTGCAATGGAAGAGCCGCGCAACCCTTCTATATATTTTAATCTCGGGAATGTATATGCTGAAATCGGCAATTTTTCAAATGCGCTTAAATATTATACAAAATCAATAGAATTAGATAAAAATCAAGCAATAGTTTACAGTGCTCTTGGAATTTTATTTCAAGATAATGATAATTTAAATGAAGCTAAAGAAAATTATAAAAATGCAATCAAACTGGAGCCTGACTGCGGTGAGTATTATGTATATTTAGCCAATATTTTCCAAAGAGAAGGAGATTTTCTGGAAGCTTCCAATTATTATAAAAAAGCGCTGGAATTATGTCCGAATGACTCAAAAGCTTCTCTTTGTCTTGCAAATGCTTATGCTTCAATGAAGATGGAAAAAGAAGCTTTTAAATATTTTGAACGCACAGTTAAAATTGAGCCTGAAAATTACTCTGCCTGGTTATGCTGGGCAATAACACTTTCTGATGCAGGAGAAGCTGATAAAGCAATGGAATTATATAAAAGGGCTATAGAAATTGACCCCACAAAACCAAATGCTTATATTTTATTAGCAAATATTTTAACCAATGAAAAAAGGTATGAAGAAGCCATTGAATTATACAAACAGGCTGTAAGGCTTGTACCAATGGAAGAAGCAAGGGGCAGGGGTATTTTATATGTATTTATCGCAAATGCTTATATGCTTTTAGAAGATATTAATAACGCTATTAATTATTACAGGAAAGCCTTAAGGGAAGTGCCTGAAAATAATGAAGTAAGGCTTATTTATGTTGAAATTATGAATGCATATATTACAAGAAAGGTTGAAGGGCAAAATGTATAAACCGCATAATGCTATTACCTTATGGGATAGATTTGTTGCAATTGCAACCTATTATACGTTTGGTATGGCGGGGCTTATCTGGCTCATAGCTTCAATTTTGATTTTTAAAAAACATGTAAACGACTTTTGTTCTTATCATATTTATCAATCAATTTTTATTTCAATCCTTCTTGCTGTAATTTCAATGGCTTTGAACTTCATCTTTCCCATATGTTCAAAAATTCCTTTTATAGGAGATTTTATAGGAATGATTTATTATTATGTATTTCATATACCTATGTTTTTTACATTTACATTGTTTAATTTTGTTGTTTTTGTGATTATATCTTATCTTGCATTGGGTGCGCTTTTAGGGAAAAAAACATATTTTCCTTTTATATCCGATGTTATAAGTGGAAATTTCAGATAGACGGCAGATAAAAGGGGTTTTAAATGGAGAAAAGTTTGAAATTATCTAAAGATATTAAGATGGTAATATCTGATTTTGACGGGGTATTTACAGACGGCACATTTCTTTTGGATGAAAATCTAAATCAACAGAAAAGCGTTAATTTTATTGATATTATGGGGGTTTCAGTCCTTTTAAAAAGAGGAATAATTTTTGGGATAATTTCAGGCGAAACTACAAATATTTTAGAATACTTCAGAGCTAAATTCGGGATAGAAGAAATCCATAAGGGAATAAGGCAAAAAGGAATTGTATTGTCCCAATTAATGGAAAAATATAATGTAAATAGAAATGAAGTTTTATATATCGGGGATGATATCAATGATATTGCGGCTTTTGAGTGTGTTGATTATAAAATAGCGCCAAATAATGCAAATCCTATAATTAAAGTGCTGCCCGGGATTCAGGTAACAAAAGCCTCCGGCGGCAAAGGTGCCTTCCGTGAGATGGTTGATTGTTTAATAACTTATATGGAATAACAATATATTTGATACTTTAAGGTGTTCAGGGTAATATAAATATATTAAGAGAATTTTTGGCTGCTTTTAAAAGTATGGTTTCAAATTTTATAAAGAAAATTTTATTTAGGACAAATAAACTTAATGCTCTTGTAAACCGGTATAAAAATGTCGGTAAAGAAGTAGGGCTGCCATCTTTAGCATATATAAACTGGGGTATAAAGCTTCTTGATGAGGGAAATTCAAAAGAAGCCCTGAAAAAATTTGAAACAAGCGTAAGTATGGTATATAAAAATCCCGAAGGCTACATAAATATCGGGATTATCAAAGCAAAGAATAATGAATTTGAAGAAGCCATTAATTGTTTCAGGCATGCAATAAGAATAGACAGAATGTCAGCCAAAGCCTATGCACTTTTAGGGTCAGTATATTCAGAGATTTCAGATTTCAAAAAGGCAAAAAAAGCCTTTGAAGTCTCCCTGAAGCTTGATTCCAGAAATTCGCAGACTTATATTAACCAGGCGATTTTTTTAGCTAAATTTGACCATAAAAAAGAAGCAAACGAATCTTTTAAAAAAGCTTGTATGTACAATCCATCCAATATGCAGGGGATTTTCCTATGGGGGGTGCTCTTATCTCAGATAGGCGATTTTCAAGGCGCTATTGAAAAATTTCAAAAAGTAAATTCAATGCTTCCCTTTCACTCAGAAGCACTCTATTACCTTGCATTTTGCTTTTTTCAACTTAAAAATTTTAAAAGCTCAACCGAGTATGCAAGAAAAGCAATCATAGTGACGCCGGATAAACTTGAATCACATATACTTCTGGCTGAATCATATATGAACCTTAATGAAGAAGAAAGGTGTTTTAATGCTTATGAAAAAGCGTTATCAATTTCGCCTTTAACGATGCAATTCTATTCTTCATGGGGTTTAGCCTGCCAGAATTTTCAAAGGTGGGAAGCTGCAGCCGATAAATTTCAAAAAGCCATAAAGTATGATGGGACAAGTGTTTTTCCTTATTATGGGCTTTCTATTTCTTATTTAAAATTAAATATGGATAATGAAGCATATGAAATTATGCAAAAAATATTGGAATTGGACCCTGAACACACTATTACTCTTTACAATACAGGACAATTTTTCTTTAAAAAGAAAGATTTTAGCAAGGCTGTTGAATATTTTTTGCGCGCTTTAAAATCTTCTAATGATATAAAACACATTTATTTTAATGTTGCAAATTGTTACCATGAAATGGGTGATTATAAAAATGCGCTTAAATACTGGGAAAAGACTGTAGAATATAATCCAAATAATATTGATGCCAAGGTAAACCTTGCAAATACTTATGCAATCCTGGGGGATAAAGATACTGCAATAAGGAAAATTCGCTCTGCTTACCTTTTGGATAAGAAAAATCCAAGGATTATTCTTGTATATGCAATTTTATTGCTTAAGAATGATGAATATTATGATGCTATGGAAAAATTTGAGACGGCATACAATATTGATAATAATCTTTTAATTGCAAAATTCGGCAAAATTGAATGCCTTATTAAAACAAATAAGGCAAAAGAGGGATTGTGTCTTTTAGAAGAGCTTGAACCTTCCAATAATGATAATAAAGAGCTTTTAATGTTAAAAATACTTGCATATATTAAACTTCTTGAAGAAGATAAAGGTAATGAGTATTTGATTAGGACAACATTAGAGGTTTGTGATAAAATGTTTTCTATCCATGGCGATTCAGACCCATGGATAAGAGAAAAGTATAACGAATTAAAGCTAAAGCTGGAGAAAAAAGAGTAGAAAAAATGAGTATAGTTGTACAAAAATTTGGCGGAACATCCCTTGCCGATACCGATAAGATTAAAAATGTGGCACGTGCCGTTGTAAAAGAAAAAGAGCTTGGAAATGATGTTATTGTTGTAGTTTCAGCTATGGGACATACAACAGATAATTTAATAAAGCTTGCACATGAAATTTCAGCGCACCCGTCTGAACGCGAAATGGATATGCTTATGTCCACGGGGGAACAGGTGTCTATTGCACTTCTTACAATGGCAATTCAAGAGATGGGATACAGTGCCGTTTCTATGACAGGCGCACAAGTCGGGATTCTAACCGAGGAGACCCACTCAAAGGCAAGAATTGTTGATATCAAGACAGATAAATTAACACAGCACATTGAAGATGGCAAAATTATTATTGTTGCAGGCTTCCAGGGTGTTACAAAAAAAGGTGAAATTACAACATTAGGCAGAGGAGGTTCTGATACTTCTGCTGTTGCAATAGCTGCCGCAATGAAAGTAGACAGATGCGATATTTATTCTGATGTTGAAGGCATTTATACAACTGACCCGAGAGTGGTGCCTACTGCGCAAAAATTAAAAGAAATCTCTTATGAAGAAATGCTTGAACTTGCACGTGTAGGGGCTAATGTTCTTCACCCAAGGAGTGTTGAAACTGCAAAACAATTTAATGTACCTATGAGACTTAGAAGCTCATTTAAACTTGATGATTTAGGAACTTTAATAATAGGAGTTGATGAAATGGAAATTTATAAACCTGTCACAGGGCTTGCCTGCGATAATTCACAGGTAAGAGTAGTAATTTGTGATGTGCCTGATAAACCGGGTAATGCAGGTAAATTATTTACCCTTCTTGCAAAATATGAATTGTCTGTTGATATGATTATTCAATCTTATGCAAGAAGTCATGATAATACAAATGATATAGCATTTACGATTGATAAAGATGATTTAACCAGATTCTGTGCGTTTAAGGATGAAATTACAAAATTAATGAATCCAAGCAATATTCATATAGATGAAGACATTGCAAAGGTTTCAATTGTAGGTGCTGGCATGATTGACCGTCCGGGTATAGCATCAATGATGTTTGAAACTTTAGCCAGAGAAAATGTAAATATTAAAATGATTTCAACAAGTGAAATTAAGATTAGCTGTCTTGTTGAAAAATTTAATGCTAAAAAGGCAGTACAGGCTCTATGTAAAACTTTTGAACTTGACGGGGCTGAAGCTGCTGTTGTTAAGGGAACTTTACCGGACTAAGTTAAAAGAATTTAAAGGCAGGGTTTTTCCTTGAAATTAAGAAAAGATGAAAAATTTAAGCTCATTTTAGGGCTTGGTAATAAGGATATTAAAAGCGCCATTGATACGGCGCTTTTGTATGCTCATGCGGGGGTGAGGTTTTTTGATTTCGCGCCGGAGATTTTTATTGATTTTAAAAAGGCTTTAAAAAAAGCAGGGTTTAATACCAATGATTTTACACTCTGTGTTTCTGCTGCAGCCCTGGGGGATATCCACGGAAGAAAGGCAAAAGTCAGTGATGTTGTATGCTCCGGGTGCGGACTTTGCAGGGGAATATGCCCTGAAGGTGCTATGCAGATTGATAAAAAGACCAAAAAGAGTTCTGTTGAATTTAAAAAGTGCATTGGCTGCGGGATTTGTAAAAAAACAACAAGCTGCTATGCTATTTCTTTTGAATATGCAAACTGTGAGATAAATGCATTAAAACAACTTGTTTTAAACAGCAAAGATGATTTTAATATGCCGGATATGGTTGAATTTCATGCATTTATTCCAGATAAAAAACAAATTATATCTGATTTTCGGGATATTATTTCATTTTTTAAGGGAGATATAAGTATCTGCATAAACAGAAAACAATTTCCAATTGATGAAACCATTGAACTCTTGTGCCAAATGAAAAGCATTTATAATGCCGAAAACCATGACGGCGGATTCTATGTTCAGGCGGATGGTGCTTCTATGAACGGCGGGGCGGCAGATGAAGATTCTACACTTGATTGTATTTTGTTTGCTGAAGAGCTTTTAAAATTTTCAAAATCTTTTGGGATAAAATTAATAATTTCAGGCGGTACAAACATAAATACGCCTGATATGGCATCAAGACAGTTTGATGATGAAGACGATTTTCCAATTATTGCATATGGCACCTATGCAAGAAAAATTGTCTCAAATTTATCTCATAGTGAAGCTTTGATAAGGGCGAAAGAGTTGTTTGATAAAACCTGTAAAATAGTGGAAAGAGTATGATAAAAGCTGCAGCAGAGTTTCTTAAAAAATATAATATTGAAGAAAAAACCGTTCTTGCTGCAGTATCAGGCGGGGTGGACAGCTCTGTATTGCTTTTTATTTTAAATGAATTAAAGGAAGAATTTAAGCTGGATATTAAGGTTGTTCACCTAAACCACAATTGGCGCGGAAGAGAATCTTTTGATGATATGGAGTTTGTAAAATCTTTTGCAAAAGATTTGGGTTTAGAGTTTTATTTTGAAACTCTTGAAGATGACATTAAAAAGACTGAGCTTTCAGCTAGGGAAGCCAGATATGAATTTTTTGAAAGGGCTCTTAAAAAATTCGATAGCAATATTTGTTTTTTAGCGCACAATAAAAATGATAACGTTGAAACACTCTTGTATAGAATTATAAAGGGGACAGGGGTTTTGGGGTTATCATCCATTCCTGTTGTCCGCAAACCATTTTATCGTCCTTTGTTAAATTTTTCTCGTGAGCAGATTGAAAATTTTGCCTGTGAAAACCAAATAGAATTTAGGGTGGATAGTTCAAATGATGATACAAAGTATAAAAGAAATTTCATAAGGCAGAAAATTTTACCTGAGATTTTAAAGATTAATGATTGTGCTTTGGATTCAATAGGTTCATTGATAAATATTGCAGCAGAACATAATGAAATTATGGAAGATTATCTTGCAATAGTTGAAAAAGAGGTTTTTGATTTAAACTGCAAAGATTTTACGCACAATCGCCCTTTGATTATAAGGGATAAATTTTTAAGCCTAAAACCTGCGTTGCAGCGGGAAATAATTTCAAGATATTTTAAGGGGTTATTAAAAAACAGGGATAATAAGAATATTTTAAAGATTCAAAATTTTATAATTGAAAATGAGGCTTCAACTTTATCAATTAATAAAGATACGTTTTTAAAATCTTGGAAAAACGGTGTATTTTTGTATAAAAAGTAGATACTTATAAGGCAGGGGGAATAAAAAATGGAAAAGGAACTTAAAACACTAATTTCAAGCGATGAATTATTTAAAAAGATTCAAAAATTGGCAGATGATATAAATTTGTATTATGAAAAGAATTATTCTTTGAATGAAGAATTGACCATTGTTTGTGTTTTAAAGGGTGCTGTAATGTTTTTTGCAGAGCTTTCAAAATATCTTAAGATGCCTGTAAGAATGGAATTTGTGAGCCTTTCAAGCTATGGTGCCGGGGAAAAATCATCAGGGAAAGTTTCTGCACTTAATTTATCTTTACCGCCATTAGAAAATAAAAATGTTCTTGTGGTGGAAGATATTATGGATACTGGGCTTACGCTTAAATTTTTACTTGATTTTATTGAAACAAAATGCAAGGCGCGTGATGTAAAACTTGCGGTGATGTGCGATAAAAAATGTGCCAGAAAATACGATATTTCACCTGATTTTTATGCAATTGATGTGGATGATAAATTTATTGTAGGTTTTGGACTTGATTATAATGAAATATACCGAAATTTGCCTTATATTGGGTATTTTTAGTAACTATTATGTTTGCTATTGTTTAAAAATAATTGTATAATTTTGGATATAGATGAAGAATTGAGAAAAATTGAAATATTGAAACTTAGAGTTGGCAATTTACTTGTTCAAAGACAAATTATAAGTCAGGCTTTAATTGTACTTATCGGTGGTTTGGCTGGTATTTGTTTTATGTAGGATACCATTCTTAAATATGTATTTATTGCATCTGGTATATTTTATATATTTGTGCTTGTGTAAAATTTATATTGCGCGCAAACAATTCTAAGAAGACTTTATAAAAAATATGGAGAAGATTTATTATGATGGAAGCATTCAATGGTCCTGCGACCTATTTTGTAATTATAGGGCTGTTTGCTGCAAGTTTTTATCTTGTTCCTGCGATATATATGGGCACCGCAGATTACAGCAAAGATAAAAAATAGAAATGTAAGAATGAGATTTAAGCACAATCTGTTTACTATCCTTGAAAACTTACAATAAAAGCCAGTTGCAGATTATGATTGCAGCAATTATTCCTATAATATCAGCAAGGACGCCGACTAAAACCGCATGCCTGAATTTTTTAATTCCAATAGCGCCAAAATAAACAGATAAAACATAAAATGTTGTTTCAGAACTTCCGACAATTACAGCTGAAAGTTTTGCAGCGTATGAATTTGCACCGTTTGAATTAACAATGTCGGAAAATATCCCAAGGGTTGCTCCGCCTGATAGCGAGCGGGTCAGCATTAAAGGAAGTGCGTCAGCAGGGATTTTTAAGGCTTCAAGAGGCTCGTGTAAAATTGAAGCCAAAGCCTCAATGGCGCCTGATGCCCGAAGCATAGATACCGCAGCCATTATAGCGACCAGATAAGGGATAATTTGTATGCTTATTTTAAATCCTTCTTTTGCGCCCTCTGTGAAACTTTCATAAACAGGCACTTTTTTTATAAATCCTGAAAATAGGATTATAAGGATAATTGCAGGTAAAATACAAATGGAGATTGAATTTAAAACTTCTTTCATAATAAATCTCCTTTGCGCCTGTCATTTAGCGGTTTTTTATGTTTTTTAAACTTATTTTCTTTTTTTGAAATTTCTTTAAAAATATCATTTTCTGCGGAAATTTTTAATTTTTTAAGTCCTTTTTTGAACTTGTTTTTTCTGCTTGAATTTTTAATTCTTAAGCCCATACCGTTGTAGCTTTCTTGACCTTTGGATTTAAAAAACGGTGCAAGTAATTTTGATATGATTATAGCTGAAATAAAGGCTATACTTGTTACAATCAGGGTGGGCAGAATAATTTGTGTCGGGTTATCCGCACCGGAAGCCAATAAAATCGCTATAACGCTTGCAGGTATTAGTTGAAAACCTGCTGTGTTCATTCCAAGGAAGGTACACATAGAGTTTGAAGCGGTATCATCATCTTCTCCGGTTTTTGCTGCTTCGTATTGTAAATCCTGCATTGCCTTGATGCCGAAAGGAGTTGCGGCGTTTGATAATCCAAGAGCGTTTGCACTGAAATTTAAGGCAATATTTGAAAAAGCGGGACTATTTTTTGGCAGTTCGTTAAAAATGAGTCTTAAAACGGGGCTTATGAGTTTTGAGAATCGTTCAATAAGCCCTGAATCCTGAGCGATTTTTGCCATTCCAAGCCAAAATGCCATAATGCCAATTAGCGCTATTACAATACTTACGGCACTTTGTACGGAAACAAGCATTGCATTTATAACTTCATTCAGCCTGCCGTTTATTGTGCCAAAAATTATTGAAATTAAGATTAGTCCGCCCCAAATGTAGTTCATACCTTATTTTTGTCCTACAAGGTCATAGTTATGGTAGTTCCAGGCATTTTGATTTATAGAATATCTTAATTTGTCGCCATCTTTTATTGTTTCAATTAAAACCCGCTCTATCGCTTCTTTTATCACGATTGAACTTGCAAGGCGTTTAAAAACAGGGTAGAGCTTTGCATTTATCTGTTTTAAGCTAAATTCTTTAATGTTTAAAATTTCATCTAAATAACAAGCACCTGCGACAAATTCATCCAATGGGGTACTGATTTTTTTACCTTGAATGTATTCTCCAAGCGAAATAAGCTCCATCCTTGTTTTTTTACGTTTTCCCTTTTTTTCTTCTACAACAGGAGCAGCTTTGGTTTCAGCTTCTTCAGTTTTTACACTTTCGCTGCCACTGGTTGAATTTTCTTTTTCTTCAGATAACGTACTTTCAGTCTCTGTACAATCAGCGGTTTCGTTTTGTTCCTGTATTTCAGTTATAGGCTCTTCTTTTATTTCTTCTATTGTTTCATTATTATCAGCATTGGTGATATCTTCTTCTTTTGCATCAAGCTGATGATTCGGGTCGCCGTATTCAAGTTTTGCAGCTTCTTTAAAATTTGTTTCAAAATTTTCCCATTCTTCTTTTTTATAAAGAATGGATTTTACATATTGGTCAAATTCACTTTGGATAATATCTGGGATATCTCCTGCTATTGAAAGTTCGCAGACTCCTGAATATTTAACGGTTAATTTATATTTTGCCATAAATTATTTATCCTGATGTTTTAGGTTAATTTTGATTTTGTAATTTTAATATATCTTCACGCCATTTTGAAAGTTCGTCTTCAATAAATTTTGGATCGTCAGATGCTATTTCTATCTCTATTTCACCCTTTTTTATTTTAAAAACGTAATCTGCCATTTAAACAAAACTCCTTTTAATTTATTCTTATTATCATACATCTCTTTTGTTTTTACAACATTTTTTTGACTTTTTGAAAATAAATATTAAAAATATTTTGGGTAAATCTGCCGGAAAATTAATGGCATAATTGAAAAACTTTAGAATAGACAAAGAAAAATCAACTGTTTAGATGAGATAAAACAGTTAAAATTCCCATATACTAATGTATGGGAGAATAGGTTTTAAAAATTTAAAAGGTAAACAAGTTGTATAATTATAACTTAATTAATCCTATAAATATTACATACAGAAACCCGAAGCAAAATCCTTATACAAATTCAAAGGAGGATGAGGGCTCAAACGGTTCTGCTCAAAAGCCTGTTAACCTTGATGAAAACAGGGGCAATCAAAGGCAGTTTCCAAACGGTAATAAAGTTCAGGTTGATTATACACAAAATAAGGTAAATATAGCTCAGGTTGTTGAGGATTTTAAAAGCACAATTGCTGCAATTAATGCCCCAAAAGAGGTGGCAGATGAAGTTCATCTTTATTTAAATTTGGTTGTGGCTGAATCAAAGAAGGACAGTCCTTCAAGAGAAATAATTTTATCTAACCTTAGAAACGCTTCAAAAATTTCAGACAGATTCATTGAAGAAAGTTTGAAAAAGCCTTCTACTGTTGTGGAAGATTGGGTTAATGCTTTATTTTTGCAAAAGGTTGATTTAAAATCAGACCCAAGCTTTGTAAATGAAGCATTCAGGGTGCAAATTCCAGAAAATAAGAAAGCGCAAGGGGTTCTAGATAATGCGGCTGCAAGTGTTTCTATTCAAAATGATGTGTATGGAAACGAGAAAACAGTGAATATAGCAGGCGGGGTTGCGCCTTCAGCAGTAAGTGGCGGTATGATATCTGTATCTGCAAATGACAAGATACCTTCTGCAGCTGCAAATACTGCAGCGGTTGATAATAATGTTTTTTCTGCTTTTAATACCAATTCTTTAGCTGCTGAAAATTCTTTAAATAAAATATCCTCTGCAGATGATTTTCAGAATATGCCTTTAAATATATATGATATCCCGCAAGGCAAAATTACAATTAATGAAATTAAGCCCATTGGACAAGCAGACGGAGATTATGCATCTTATACTGCATATGAAGCACCTTCAGATGTGAACTTTACTGCAAATGAGCCGCAAGGTGCCATTCAGCCTGAAAATATATCTGAAAACAATGCGGCTGAACTACAAGCAGCTTACTCTAACAAAGATTTGACCTATTCAACTACAGCGCCTCTTGATGATTATTCTTCAAGGGGGGCTGTTTCTTTTGTTGAAACGGTTGAAAGTGCACCTGTTGATAACGGTGTTTACAGGCTGAACGCTGCAATTGATGCGGCTCAAGCACCAAAAGAATTTTCAGGGGTTCGAATCCCCTACACTCCAGATAACGGGACTGCTCAAATTTCTTTCCAAGGTGAAACTTTAGCGTCCCTGCATGGTGAAAATGCTGTACAGACTCCGCTTAGAACCGTTTTGAGTGAAAAAGAACAGCTTGCACGGAATAATTTTGTACGTGCAAAAAGAATTATAAAAGAAAACGGCGACCCTTATAACGCTTTGAAACTCTATGATGAGGCGCTTAGACTTGTACAAAATTCAGGAGATGATAACCTTAAAGCTGCAATTCATTTTGAGCGCGGTAAAGTTTTTGATGATTATGATTATGCTGAATATGCGCTTCAAGACTATAATAGAGCTACAAAATGCTCTGATAATAATTTAAAAACGCACGCACATCTTAAAATGGGGCGGATTTACGATGATTACGTTATGTTTGACCCTGCCGTAGAACAGTATTCTCTTGCGGTTGAAACCTCGGAAGAGGCTAAAAATCCGGCTGGTAAAACAAAAGCACTGAGATACCTTGCAGGACTTTTTGCAGATAGGTACGATAAAGAAAATACTGAAATTTTTAACAGCTTATCCGTTGATTCTGCTTATGAAACCGGAAATACAAAAATTTTAGCCAAAACACTTATGGAAGCTGCTGAAAATTTTGAATATGTGGGTGAAGACATTAAGGCGCTGCATTCTTACAAAGAAGCAGCTAAGGTGCTATTTGAGATTCAAGACTACAGTATGCTTTCAGCTAATTATGAAGCTGCATCCGACATTATGGGCAGGCTTGGAAATGAGGCTAAAGCAATGAGTCTTTTATCAAAGGCTCTTTTGTATCGTCAAAAAGCTGAACTTCAAACGGCTTAACAGGCAGTACCAGCTTAATTTTTGTGTGGTCAACCTTTTTATCTGATTTCATGGCGTTAAAAATATCATCTTTATTAAAATTCTTCATATCATCTGAAATCAAATTATAATTTTTAATTAAATTTACAGCCTCTGCATAATATTTTTCATCAATATGTCCGCGCTTTAATGATACATTAAATGCCATTATCATGCCTGCTGCAACTGCTTCTCCGTGGGTAAATTTTTTATAATTTGTTATTTTTTCAACAGCATGCCCAAAAGTGTGTCCGAAATTTAAAATAGCTCTTAAGCCCTTCTCCTGCTCATCTTTTGATACAACCGATGCCTTCATTGAAACTGAAATATAGATTATCTCTTCCCAATGACTTTTTAAATTCCCATAAAGAGCCTCGCTGGAGCTGTTTTTCAGGTTTTTTAAAAAGTTAAAAAATTTAAAATCCTTATCTGTTGCGGTTTTTTCAATAAAAGCATATTTTAATACTTCGCCCAACCCTGTTTTGATTTGTCGAATATCAAGTGTATTAAGAGTTTTCGGGTCAATTAAAACAAGCTTTGGCTGCTTAAAGGCGCCAATCAGGTTTTTACCCATTTTGTGATTGAATCCCGTTTTTCCGCCAACAGATGAATCCACTTGAGAGAGAAGGGTTGTCGGGATTTGAATATAATCAATTCCTCTTAAAACACTTGCAGCGGCAAAACCTGCTATATCGCCCACAACGCCGCCGCCAAAGGCTATAATACAGTCTCCGCGCTCAATTTTAGCTTCAAGCAGCTTATCTATGATGTATTCAAATGTTATGAAATTTTTGCATTCTTCGCCGTCTTCAATTTGAATTATGTGTTCAAAATTAGCCAAAACCTTTTCATAGAGCTTGTATATGGTTTTATTTGTAATTACGAAAAATCTGCCTTTGCCTTTATAATTTTCCTCAATTGCACTTTTGATATCGTCTAAAAGCCCGTGTTTAATGATAATTGGGTAGCTTTTTTCATTTAATTCAACTGTTAATTTTTTCATAAATCTCAACTATTTCATCCACTATTTCTTTTGCAGTTTTATTTGCAGTATTTATCTTAAAATCCGCACATTCATATTTTATGCGCCTTTTATCTAAAATTTCTTTAAGTGTTTTTTTAGGGTCTTTGGTCATTAAAAGAGGACGTTTTGTGTCGTCTTTAATTCTTTCATAGAGTACATCCGCAGGCGCTTCAAGATAGTAAATGCGTCCTGTTTTTCTTAAATTTTCAATTGTCTCTTTTGATTCTACAACACCTCCGCCTGTTGATATTACAAGCTTTCTGCCCGGTTCAATTGAGCAAACGGTGTCGCATTCCATTTTTCTGAAACTTTCTTCTCCAAAGGTTTTAAATATTTCAGAGATGCTTAATTTTTGAGTATTTTCAATAAGAGTGTCTAAATCTATAAAACCAAGCTTCAATTTTCTGGATAAAACGCTCCCTACAGTTGATTTTCCGGCACCCATCATACCTGTTAAAATTATCGTCCTGTTTTTAGAATTTTGCTGCATATTTTTCATAATTTTTAAAATTTTCCATTGTTTCATCAAAATTGTCAGGTCCGAATTTTTCAAAAAACGCATCTAACAATATTATAGATGCCATGTTGAGTGCAACTGTTCCAAGCGCTTCGACAGCTGAAGTGTCAGCCCGCTCAAAGTGCGCGGTTTCTTCGGTTTTAGTTTTTATGTTTATGGAATTTAAAGGTTTTCTCATGGTTGGAATAGGTTTCATTGAAAGACGTATTATAACATCTTCGCCGTTTGTCATTCCGCCTTCTATGCCGCCTGCGTTATTGGTTTTTCTTGTAACCATGCGGGTTTGAACATTGTTGGTACCATTAAAAGCGCTGTGGTTCATTGCTTTTGAGTCGTTTAAGAAAATTTCATCATGCACTTTGGAGCCCGGTAAATCTGAAACCCCTTTTCCTAAGCCGATTTCAACGGCTTTTACGGCAGGAATGCTCATCATAGCACCCGCTAAGCACCCATCCAGCCTTCTATCCCAGTGGGTAAAACTTCCTAAGCCTACAGGAAGGTTTTTAAATCTGATTTCTACTTCTCCCCCAAGGCTTTCACCCTCTTTTTTTGCCCATTCTATGATTTCATCAATCTCTTTTTCAGTTGTTTTTCCGCCCACAGAAAGGGTTTTGGCTTCACCAAATATATTAAAATTTCTTAAAATATCCTGGCAAATTGCCCCAACAGCTACTCTTGCAGCAGTTTCACGCGCACTTGAACGCTCCAGTATATTTCTTATATCTTTGTGTCGATATTTTATAGCACCCGCAAAATCCGCATGACCAGGGCGTATTCTTGTTATTTCTTTCTCGTTTATAAGATTTTCAATTTGTACTTTTTCTTCATTACTTAATGCCGAAAAATCAATGGCATCAGTACTCATTGGGATTTTCCAGTTTTCAAAATCTTTATTTTTAATTTCAATGCAAATTGGCGAACCTGTTGTTTTTTGGAACCTTACACCAGATTTTATTTCAATGGTGTCAGTTTCAATTTTCATCCTTCCGCCTCTACCCTTGCCTTTTTGGCGGTTTTTTAGTTCATTATTTATAAAATCCAAATCAAGGAAGTATCCGCTTCCAATTCCTTCTATGATTGCGTTTAAGCATTTTCCATGTGATTCGCCGGATGTTAAAAATCTTATTGCCATTTTTCTTCCAGTATTCCTTTTTTGGTGTTTTTACTATTACATTTACATATATAATGTCAGTGTATTTAAATATATTCCCAAGGTATATGTTCTTTGGCAATAATCGTCTCCACGCCTGCTTTTGCGATTAATCCTTGAATTAGAGGAAGCACGGGCAATTCTGATTCAAAATGTCCGATATCTGCTACTGCAAATCCCTGAACCTCAAGAGCTGCGTGGAATTTGACGTCTCCTGTTATATAAAGGTCAACATCATATTCCCTTAATTTTTTAATTGAGCTTCCACCGGCTCCTGCGCAAAGAGCTACATTTCTTACAGATTCTACGTTTGAAGGATTTATTAATTTTATTCTTTCAGACCCAACTGCCTGCTTAACACCTGTAAGCAGCTCCATAAGGTCAATTTCGTCCTTTAGATGGGCAATTTTTATGTATTCATCTACTGTCACCAGGTTTTTAAATCCTAAAACCCCTGCAAGTGCGTCTGTGGTTGAACCATAGGTTTTATCAAGGTTTGTATGAGCGCTATATACGCATATATTGTGCTTTATGGCTTCTACAATTATGCTGCTGTCAATTTTGCTTAATTTGTCGAAAATTAAGGGATGATGCGTGATTATAAGGTCGCAATCGTTTGTAATAGCCTCAGAGAGCGTTTCTTTGGTTAATGATAACGCTATCAAAACCCTGTTTGTATAGCCGTGGTGCAGGTTTATCTGCCATCCAGAATTATCCCAAGGTTCCATTAAATCAAGAGAGGCGTACTTTTCGATTTTTGAAATAATCTCATCGGTTTTAATCATAAAACTCGCTCCAGTATGGCTTTTGCCACGTTTTCTTTACTATTTTTCTCTATATGACAGGTATTTCCCGCCTTATCTATTATCCAAACCTCGTTTTCATAAGTATTTAAGGCGGTTTTTGCTTCATTTGCAATTATAAAATCGGCATTTTTCTTATCCAGCTTAGCTTTTGCGGTTTCAAGCAAATTTTGTGTGGATAGAGAAAAACCTATTGTTTTTTGTCCTTCTTTTTTAATTTTGCCTATTTCCTTTAATATATCAGGGTTTTGAACTAATTCAAGAGTTAAATTTTCACAATTTTCTTTTGAAATCTTTTGAACGGCGGGGTTTTTCACCCTATAATCACTCACGGCGGCAGCCATAATAAGATAATCTGCTGTTTTAAATTTTTCTTTTACCACATCAAACATATTAAGTGTAGAATTTACAATTGTTATTTTATAAGGTAAAGGTTTTTTAAAATCGACAGTGCTTATTAACTCGACGCTATACCCCATAGAGTGGGCACAATCCGCCAGGCACAAGCCCATCCGCCCGCTGGATTCGTTAGAAATGAAGCGCACGGGGTCAATCTGCTCTTTTGTGCCGCCGGTTGTTACTAATATCTTCTTTTTTGATGTTGAATTGTTTAAAACTCCTGCAGGACAAAGGGTTTCAAGAATTGAATCAAAGATTTTATCAACGCTTGCCATCTTGCCATCTCCTTCATATCCGCAGGCAAGCAGTCCTGTTTCGGTTTGAACCGTTTTCACTCCTTCATTTTGAAGGGCCTTTATGTTTTTTTGGACAAAAGGATTTTTCAACATTCCGGTATTCATTGCAGGCGCAATGATAACGGGCTTTTTAGACCCAAGATAAGCGTTAAATATAGATGTGATAAGATTATCCGCGATTCCTGTGGCGAATTTTGAAATGGTATTTGCCGTAATTGGCGCTATTACAAATAAATCCGCCCAGTCTGCAAGTGAAATGTGCTCGGTTGTTTGCTTTGGGGCAAATGTATTTGTATAAACCGGGCTATTTGAGAGGGTTTCAAGCGTTTTAATCCCTATAAATTCAGGTGCACAGGGGCTTAGAATGGTTTTTACATTGGCGCCCGCCTTAGTTAACATTCTTAATAATTCACATGTTTTATAACAAGCAATAGAGCCTGTGAGTCCCAATAAAATATTTTTATCCTTAAGTGGATTTTTTTTCAAAATTTGATTTAAATCTGAATTGTTATTTTTATCTAAAGATGAATCTTTATCTGAAGAATTATTTTGCATTTTTCATTTCTCCAGAGTTTTTTATATTTTTTTCATCTTCATATATTTTTTGCAGTTTATTTAAAGCATTTTCTACCATATCGTTTTCAATAGTGTATTTATAATGAGGTGCAAGCTTCAATTCTTCTTTTACCTGATTGAGCCTTTTTTGGATTGCTTCTTCATCTTCCGTTTGCCTTCCTCTGAGGCGTTTTTCAAGTTCATCAAGATTTGGGGGTGTAACAAAAATTGTTATACAATCCGGGAATTTTTCCATAATCTTTTTTGCACCCTGAGTTTCAATTTCAAGAAGCACGTCAGCCCCTTGTAGCAAGGCTTTTAATACAAAATTTTTCTTTGTACCGTAATAATTATCCGAATATTTTGCCCATTCTAAAAATTCATCATTTTTAATAGAAGTTTCAAAATCTTCTTTTGAAACAAAAAAATAATTAACCCCATGAACCTCCCCTGGGCGCGGTTTTCTTGTGGTTTCAGAGATTGAATAAATTATATTTTTATTATTGTGGAAAAATTTTTCTAATATTGTGCCTTTTCCTACTCCTGAGGGACCAGTTATTACGAATAATTTTCCATATTTTACATTTTCCATTTGTAAATTATACACTAAATTTGAGCATAAAAAAAGATGGCAAATTTGCTTTTTTACCATCTTTTTAAATTTTATTGCTTTTTAAAATTATAGTATTTCGCACCCTTGGGCTGTATTTGTTTCAATGGGATTTTCTGTAATTAGATTTTTTTCAATAGCGGCAGCTGATTTGCCTATATTTGTTTGTACCCCGGGTTCTATTGGTTTTTGAGGTTCTGTCTTTTTGTCATTTTGCGGGTCAGGTGCATCACCGCTGCTCTTTTCGGTATCGCCTTGAGCAAAATTTGTGTTATAAATTTTAGTCATTGTTTCTTCTATTTTAAGTTTGTTGTCCCGCTCAATTGTTCCTTCTTCAACATCCGGCATAAGGCAATTACTAACGGCGTTATATGTGCTGAATTTAATTTTGCCATACATAGTGCCATCTAAAATATCCAAAGTATTATAGTATGCAGCTGTTTCGCTTTCACTGATTGCATTGTCGCCATTTATGTCAAAAAATTCGAAGCTTGCTTTAAATAATTCCTCTACGCCTTCATCCTCAAAGGATAGCTCTCCGCCTAAGCTTTCGGCGTATTTGGCATTGAAATTTGCAAGTTCTTTTTCGGTAAATTCTTTATAATCCACTTTGCCATCTGTATTTATTGTGTCATATGATTGAATATGTTCCTGCGCAAGTGTTTTTATCTGTTCATTATAAGTTTTTCCTTCTTTTGCAAAAGAAAAATCTTCTGCAAATTCCAGGGCTTCATTGTAAAAATCATTGAAATCAATTTCTATTTGCGGGTCTTCATCGCTTTTATATTGACCGTTATTGTATTTTTCCTGCAGCTGTTGGGTCGCAACCGTAAATATGCTATTGTCTGTAGCTATTTGCCAGCCTTGGAATGATTGATAAAGATTTAAATCTTCTGTACCGCTGGTTTGTGTTTTTGAATTTGTTTGTGCAGCTTTATAATCTGCAGGGGTGGTAAATCCATTGCTGCCTATACCCGGGATATAGCTCATAGTATAAAAATCCTCTTATAATTTCTCTCTTTTATATATAAAAACAATATATTTTCAATAATTGCTCTTGTGCGGAGATGGTTGTAAAGCAATGTTAAGATTTTTAATTTGCATATTTTTTCAGGATTTTTGCAAAAATAATATATCAAGTTATAAAAAACCCGGGAATATTGCAGATTCCCGGGTTTTAGTAATTTTAGATGAAGTTTTATACTTCAATATACTCTTTTAGCCTTTTTGAACGGTTTGGATGTCTTAATTTTCTTAAAGCTTTTGCTTCAATTTGACGGATTCTCTCACGTGTTACGCCAAACAATTGTCCAACTTCTTCCAAAGTTCTTTGTCTGCCGTCATCCATACCGAATCTTAGTCTTAGAACATCGCGCTCTCTTGGAGAAAGACTTCCTAGGACCTCTGCTAAATCTTCTCTTAATAATTCATGAGCTACGGTTTTTACCGGAGCATCTGCGTCTTTATCTTCGATAAAATCGCCTAAGCGTGAATCTTCCTCTTTGCCTATCGGGGTTTCAAGAGAAAGGGGCTCTTGGGCAACTTTAATTATCTCTCTTAATTTATTAATTGAAATTCCCATTTCAACTGATAATTCTTCTTCAGATGGTTTTCTTGCAAGTTCTTGAGCTAATTTTCTTGTAACTTTTTTAAGTTTGTTAATTGTTTCAACCATATGAACAGGGATTCTGATGGTTCTTGCCTGGTCTGCAATAGCTCTTGTAATAGCTTGGCGAATCCACCAGGTTGCATATGTTGAAAATTTATAGCCTCTTTCATGGTCAAATTTTTCAGCAGCACGGATTAAGCCCAAGTTTCCTTCTTGGATAAGGTCTAAAAAGAGCATGCCGCGTCCAACGTATTTTTTTGCAATTGAAACAACAAGACGAAGATTGGCTTGAACCAGCTTTCTCTTTGCTACAGCGCCACTGTTTCCGCCTGCAACAATTTTTCTTGCTAAATCAATTTCTTCATCGGCTGTTAAAAGTTTGATTCTGCCAATTTCTCTTAAATACATTCTAACAGGGTCATCTATAGAAACACCCTTTGGTACAGCAATTTCACCTTCTTCTTCATCATCATCCTTATCAAAGAAGGTTGAGCCTGATAAAGTTGCAACGTCAATTCCTGCTTGTGACCTTATAATGTTTGAAATATTGTCGGTTTCAAGGGCTGAGCTTTCAAAAAAGTTATCATCGCCCATATCTTCGGAGTCTTTATCAACCACGCTAATTACAGATTGGTCTGAACTTCTTTTTCTTGTCATTTAGATTCTCCATTTTGTTAATTTACTGCTGTTTTATTTGTTCAAATATTTCTTTTGAAATTATTATTTTATCTTCTTCGGATATATCCTTTTGTCTGTTTTTTTGCCGCAGTTCTTCTTTTTTGTGCATAATGTCCAGATTATTCAGTCTTGCAAAAGTTTCCTGAACTGAGCTTATATAGTCGTTGTAGCTAAGTTTTTCAAATTCGGCTGAGGAAAAGATTAGTTCGCTTAGGTATTTTTGTATGTCGTTGTCATTGTAAAACTTAGAAAAAAGATTTTTTGCTATTGATTCAACATTATCGGACTCTGATATGGTTTTGTCAATGTCTTTCAATATCTTGAAATTCGCTTCGCTTTTGGGTTTGTAGCCATTTACCGCTTGAGAGAAATATGATTTTTTTTCAGGAGTATTGGCTTGAAGCGCAAGTTTTATTAAATTGGTCTCCATTCGCTCATAGCGCATCTGGAGGTTATTTTTTGCTATCTTTTTAAACAAAATTTTTGATGGCTCAATTGTTACATTTTGATACAAATCTTCTGATTGTATCTGGCGGGCTTCTACCTGCCTTTTTATAACAGATTCATCTATATTAAGTTTAAACGAGATATTTTTAATGTAATCGGCTAAAATAATGGGATTTTTGATTTCTTGTAAAATATACACTATTTGTTGTACAAGCTCGCTCTTTTCTTGTGCTGTCAGGTCTTTTGGGGAATTTTTGAAAAGCATGCCAAGCTCAAAATCAATCAATAGCGGTGCTTTGGCTATTTCTTCTTTGTAGTTTTCTGCGCCAAATTCTCTTATATATTCATCAGGGTCTTTGCCGCCAATTTGTGATACTACGCGGATTTCACACACACTGTCGTTAGAATCCGTGTAACTTGAATCATATTGTTTTATGTTTCCGAGACCTGAAAAAATCTCTTTGATAACCTGAGCGCCAAGTTTTGTCGCTTTTCTTCCTGCATTATCCTGGTCGAATGCTAAAAATATTCTTCTGTTCATTGTATAGCGGGATAAAAGCTTGATGTGCTGCGGGGTTAGCGCTGTTCCGCATGAAGCTACCGCATTTTTTACACCGTTTACTTGGGCTGAAATTACATCAAAATATCCTTCCATAATGATTACGCCATCTTCATCTTTTATGGCGTCTTTTGCTCTGTTTAGCCCAAATAGAACAGAACTTTTATTATATATTGAAGAATCCGGCGAGTTTAAATATTTTGGATTCTGACCGTCCAGTATTGCCCTTGCGCCAAAGGCTATGGGGTTATTGTTGACATCCATTATGGGGATGATAAGACGGTTTTTAAATCTATCCAGAAAATCGCCGTTTTTTTCAAATAATAAGCCTGCTTTGTACATTTCATCATTGGTGTAGCCAAAATCTCTTAAATAATTTTTTAATTCAAAATTTGAATTTGGGGCAAGACCTAAAAAAAAGCTTCCTATCGCAATTTCATTGACACCTCTTTTTTCAAGGTATTCAAGCGCTTTTTCGTTTTTTAAAAGATTGTTATGGTAAAATTCCATAGAATATTTGACAGCCTCTAAAAGGCGTTCTTTTTCTTTTTTATATTCTTTAGAATCCTTGCCTGATGAGGCTTTTGGAAGTTCTATTCCTAAGATTTCCGCTTGTTCTTGAACAACCTCCATAAAGTTTTGATTGTTTATTTTCATTAAAAAGGCTAAAACATCTCCGCCTTCGCCGCAGCCAAAGCATTTAAAAATCTGGCGTGAAGGGGTTACTGTAAAAGATGGGGTTTTTTCATTATGAAAAGGGCATAAACCCATATAATTATGACCGGATTTTTTAAGCACGACAAATTTTGATATTACATCCACTATATCTAACCGGTTTTTTATCTCTTCTGTAACTTGTTGATAAGTTAAATCAGTCATGCTTCCTGTTTAGCAAGTATTTAGCAATACTTTATACGGTTTGCTAATTTACGCTGCTCTATTGCCTCCAATATGTTTTAACACTAAGTTAATGTTTTTTGTACATATTTAAATGATTTTGTCAAAAAAGTTTACAAATAATGTAAAATTTACAATTTTTATAGTAATTTATAACTAGGGAACAATAATTTTTCGGGCTTTTAAATGGAGAAAAAGACACATCTTACAAAAGTTTCAACTGAAGATTTTAATTTGGTTGAAGAGTCTCTCAAAGCTTTTGGGGATGACTTTCCCTCCTTTTTTAGCGAATTAAAAAGCAAATATCTAAAGAATGATTTAGCCGATATTTATTCTAAATTGTTTAAAAAGATTAGAAATGTTGATTTTTTAGATGCCCTAATAAGAGAAATTGATGCACTTCGTCATAAGCAAAACCTTGATGATTTATTGGATTTTTTGCTTGAATTTGATAAAAACTCGGTAAATGAAGAGGATTTTGGGGCGTATGTTAATCTTCGGGTTATATGCCTAAAAGCTATTTCAAACTATAAAGATATAAAATCAATAACCCCTGTTTTATACTGTTTAAACAATAAAAATGAACACTACAAAACACGCCTTGCAGCAGCTGAAGCTTTGGGGAAAATCGGGGATAAAAATGCTGTAGAATCTTTGATAAATATTGTGTCTGATGAAGAAGAGAAATCTGTTTATGTAAGAGAATCTGCCGCAATGGCGCTTGGCATGATAGGTGATATGAGGGCATTGGACCCATTTTTAAGTATATTAGAGACAAAGAAGAATTTCTTAAATAAGTTTACTTTTTTAAAGGAAAGAGTAATTGAAGCTATTGGAAAATTCAGCATACCCCATAATAAAAGGGTGTTTTTGGCTTTAAAAGAAGCGCTTCTGGATGATTCTCCGCAGGTTCGGCTAAATGCTGTAGAATCTTTGATGAATTTAGAATTGGAAGACGGCAGCTTTGGGGCAGCAGAATTAATTAAAAATATGCTCCATGACGGGGATGAAGAGGTTGCAAGGAACTCTGTCACGGCGCTTTATAATTTATCAGGCGAAGAGGTTTTAAAAGAAATCTTGGAAGATGATAATATGCCGTATTATTGCAAGGACGAGGCTCAAAATATACTGGAATCAGAGGCTTTGGAGGAAGTGGATGAGCAATCTTAAAGCTGTTATTTTGTTATCCGGGGGGCTTGATTCCATTGTAAGTCTTGCTGCAGCGCTAAAGGGAGAATCCGGCAGTGTTAAATGCGATGTTAAGCTTGCTCTAACTTTTGATTACGGACAAAGAGCAGTCGAGGATGAAATTAAAGCAGCGGCTGAAATATGTAAAGTTTATGGTATTGAGCACAGGGTTATAAAAATTCCTTTTCTTGAAGAAATAAGCAATTCTGCATTAAATAAAAAGGATGAAAAACTTGAATTTAATGAGCTTGGAACAGACAGCATGAAGGCTGTCTGGGTGCCAAACAGAAACGGGCTTTTTTTAAATATTGCAGCCTGTTTTTGTGATTCTATTGGATATGATGCTGTGATAATAGGGGCAAATAAAGAAGAAGCAGCTACATTTTCAGATAATTCGGCCGAATTTTGTATGGCACAGGAAAATGCATTTAAATATTCAACATTAAACGGTGTAAGAGTAATAGCACCTTTGATTGATTTGGAAAAATATGAGATAATAAATTTGGCTGTGCAGCTGGGTGTGGATTTAAGTCTTTTAAAAAGCTGTTACAATGCTTCAAACAGCGGAAAAGTTCATTGCGGAGTATGTGAGAGCTGTAAACGCTTGAGGGCTGCAATATTAAAAAGTAACCATGGGGGCTTGATAAAACTTTTCTTTTAAATGATTATATAAGGTATAAAGAATTAGTAAGAATGAAAAGCATATTTATCGATAAGGAAATAACATACACAGGGCGCGAGCTTTCTCCGCATTGGATTTATAAAAATTTCAATGTTCAAGGAAGTGCTGTAGCAAGCTTTATCGGTGCAGTAAAAGTCGATTTATCCGAGATGGTAGATATTGAGGATGTGATTAACAGTGAACCTATATCGTCGGATAAAATGCTGAATTTTATAATTGAAGATTTTGAAGTCGGGCTTTATCATATGGTTGCACTTCAAAGACTTTTTATCTGTATTATTAAAGAGGTCTTGGAAGAGTATAACGTTTTTGTTAAAAGAAGCGGGGATGACCTTTTTTATGAGGGGCGGAAATTATCTGTTTCTATTGCAACAAAGTCAATAACATCTTCTTTAATTCATACAGCATTAAATATTGTGAAAACAGGTGCTCCTATTAATGTTTCTTCATTGACTGAGATGGGAATAGCTGATATTAAAGAGTTTTCACTTAAAGTGATGAAAAAATTTACATCCGAAGTTGAGGATATGAATTTTGCAAAATCAAAGGTAAGGGGGGTATTTTAGTTGAAACTTAATAATTCTTCATCTGATTATCTTACCTATAAAAAAAGCAAAATGAACCCGACACGTGTCCAGAGGGTTGAAAAAAGGGTTGAAAAAGTCCGCAGAATTTTAAAATTATCTTTTATTACATTCTGCATTATGTTTATATGTGTTGTTATTTTTATTAAAAAATACGCAAAACGTATAGATATTGAATATGGCAGGCATGGAGCAGAAATTGCAAAAGAAGGTCAGCATTCAAATATTAATGACAATTATTTTAATGAAACATATGACAGCGATAAGAGAACCATTGATAAAAGGCTTGTTTTAATTCAAGAAGAAGAAAATGCGCCTTCTGAAAGCAGAGTGCTGCCTCAGGATAGAGATAAAAACGAGGTTATGAACCTTGAACATTTTGAAAAATTAAAATCCAATATGGAAGATGATTATGATATTGAACCGGAGCAGGAAACACAAAAACAAAAGCCTGTGAGTGATGTACAGCCCCAAGCGCCTCAAAACACTCAAACAAAAGCTGCTGAAGCCGGTTTAAAGCCCCAGCTTAACAATAGTGAAGTAAATGTTGAATCACAAGGAAATTTTGCACCGATTGAGCTTGCTCCAAGAAATAATATCAAAGTTTTAATCGGAAAATATTCAACATTTGATGAAGCCAAAAATGCGCAGATAAACATTAAAAGTGCCAAAAAAATTGCACCTTTTATAAGAAAAGTAGACAACGTTTATTGTCTTCAAATAGGTTCTTACAGCAATATGGATGTTGCAAGAGGTGTTGCTGGCGGCTATGGCAAAGACGGGTATGATGTTTGGATTTACCAGCAATAGAATTTTAGTATCATAAGGCGGGTCAATAAGTTTTTTTAAGCTTTAACTCTTGACTATTAAGCTTTATGTCGTAGAATGGATAATGCTAGACCAATTTAAGCTATTTAGAATAAATTTGAAAGGATTAATATAATGTCAATAGTTTGCGAATGCTGTGGAAAAGAATCAAAAAAAGCTTCTAAACTTTCATTCTCTCATAAGCATCATATTTATAGACAGCTGCCAAATCTTCAAAGCGTTAAGGCTGTTGTAAATGGTCGCGTTAAGAGAATTAAAGTTTGCACATCTTGCATTAAAGCAGGTAAAGTTCAAAAAGCTGTATAGGTTTATTGATATAATGTGCCGGAGTTTTACCGGTCTTTAGAATTTAAAATTTAAATTTTTTAAAAAACTTGAGGTGGATTCTTAATATAACTTCAAGTTTTTTAGATTTTTGGCAAATAATTTGCAGAAATCTTTTTAATAAAACTAAGAAGTGAAGTAATGTGGAATAGAGAATAATGCCTGTTGATTCTATACAGTTTGACGATATAGCTAAAATATTTGAACAAAGAGATAAAAGACTGGCGGAAAAGCAGCAGAGGCAGCGTAAACTTGAAGCAAGTTCTTCTTCGCGCTCACGTGCTGTAAGAAGTTCAGATGCTGTACACAAAAAAGTATCCGGTGAACCAGGCAGAATAATTAATCTTGAATATAGTCCCGCAAAGGATGAATATGCTCCTCCAAGAAGGCGAAGCACCAAAACAGTGCAAACAAGAAAAGCTGGAAGCGGGAACAGCACGCAGGCATCCAAAGAACACTCTCGTTCAAGGCGTTTAAAGTCTAAGCCTAAAAGAATGAACCCCGTTATGAAATCTATACTTGGGGTAGGCGGTGCAATAGCACTCGGGGTGAGTGCATATGGTGCCACTAAGAATTTTTCTAATTCTGACGGAGATATGCTCAGTATTACTACAATAGAGCCTGTAACAATTGAATCGGTAAATTCAAGTTCAAATGCTGAATCTGATAATGATAGTATCGGTGACGCAATCGTATTGGATGGCGGTGAATATGAAGTTGAATTTAGCCAGGATGGAGGTGTAGCAATTAATGAATTAAGACCTGCTACATCAGCGAATACTGAAGATGAAACAATTGCATTGAGTTTGGATGAAAGGCTTGAACAAATATTTGCAGATGACCCTGAGGCTGAGATTGCATTTAATGATATCGAAAAAACATTGGAGCGTATTACGGATGCAATTGGAGAAGATTCGGTAGAATTTATCAGAAAAACACGGGACACGTATGCGCTAAATGCACCTTTGTCGATGCTTATTTGTATTTTTGAACAAGAATCGGGCGGGCGTATGTGGAACTCTGATGGCACTTTACTTGTTGGAAGCTCTAATGATACCGGCATTGGACAGATAACCCCAAAATGCGAAGATGATGTAAATGGCAGATTAAACCCTGACGGAATAATAAGAAGAAAAGAAAATCCGCGCGATAATATTGAAATTGCTGCAATTTCACTTCAAGACCATTGCAAGGTATGGGGTTTTGATATCAATAACGGTGATTATGAAGAAAACACGGAAGCTATGAAATATGTTTTATCTGCATATAATGCCGGGGATGCTAATGTCAGAAAATATGGACTTAGAGAAAGATATGTAAAAGAGTGTTTTGAAGAGCATCTTTCTTACATGCTTAAATACCCTGAATTTCAAGAATATTTTGGCTGTGAAGATTTCATAGACTAGCTATTTGCCGATTTTATAAGAAAATTGTAGGAAATTTCCCATTAAGTTTTCATTCCAAACCTCAACTTCTTTTGGAATTGCAAGGACTGTTGGGGAAAAGTTCCATATATATTTAATATTTGATTTAACAAGAAAGTTGGCGATATCTTGCGCTGCTGCCATAGGTACAGTTAAAATTGCCATTTCAATATTTAATTTTTTTGCAAGTTCGGGCAGTTTCTCAATATCGTAAATTTGTTTTTCTTTAATCTTGTTCCCGATTTTATTTTTATCATTATCAAAAAGTGCAACAACATTAAGTCCGTAATCCTGAAAGTTGTTATAATTTGCAAGCGCCATTCCCAGGTTTCCTGCACCCACAATGAAAGCATTTTTGGGTCTTTCAAAACCAAGGGTTTTTTCAATTGATTGTTTTAATTCTAAAACATTATATCCAACACGGCTTTTGCCTGTATTTTTTAAAAGTGAAATATCTTTTCTAACCTGTGAATCATCAATCCTAAGCAAGCTTGCAATAGCAGAACTTGTTATATTTTCAAGGTTGTTTTTTATATAGTCAATTAAAATGCAGTGGTATAATGTTAATCTATTTATTACGGTGTCCGGAAATTTTCCTGTCATAATTTTTTCCTTTTTGGAATTGATAAATGGAAAATATGGTATGTAATATGTATAGGGCGGACAGGGTCGCAACCTGTTCATTAAAAGCCCTTAATGAATTGTTTTAAGTGTTAGTGTTATTAGTAAAATGATTACTAGCGCTTTTTCACTTATGTGAAAATTTATTTTCTGCTGTCTCCTTTCCAACTTTCAGACTGGCTTGCTTGAAAATTGGAACCAAAGGTTCTCAATTTTGCTACGCAATCTGCGCATATTTCACTCGTACGTGCTCGTTCCTGCGCCTACGATTGAAATAATTCTGCAATTTGTTGTTTGGAAGGCGGGTTTACATAGGGCTTGTCCTAAATATTATTTTATACTTTACATGTTATGTTTTAAATACTATAAAAAACCTAAATTAAAAGCCCCGAAGGTTTAATTTCGGGGCTTTTGTTATTTATCTTTTGAATTAGTATACGCCGTTAAATGCTTTGATGTAGATTTCTCTGATTTCTTCCATCAAAGGATAAACTGGGTTTGCACCTGTACATTGGTCGTCAAATGCAAGTTCAACCAATTCATCAAGTTTAGCGTAGAAGTTTTCTTCAGTAACGCCTGCATCTTTAATTGATAACGGAAGGTTAATATCTTTTTTCAAGTTTGTAATTGCTTCAAGTAATAAATTAACCTTTTCATCATCATTCTTACCGCCAAGACCTAAGTTATCTGCGATTTGACCGTATTTAAGCTTAGCTTGAGGGTATTTATATTGAGGGAAAGTAGCTTGTTTTTTCGGGCAATCGTTAGCGTTGTATCTGATGATTTGATTTATAAGTAAAGCGTTTGCAACACCGTGAGGGATGTTGAATGCTGCACCTAATTTGTGAGCCATAGAGTGGCATAATCCTAAGAATGCGTTTGCAAAAGCCATACCAGCCAAGCAAGAAGCATAGTGGATTTTTTCTCTTGCAATTGGGTCATCTTTTCCGCCATTGTATGAACGAGGCAAGTATCTAAAGATTAATTTTGTTGCTTCTAAGGCAGGTGAATTTGTGAAGTTTGTTGCCATACAAGAAACATAAGCCTCAATCGCGTGTGTTAGAGCATCAATACCGCTTGCTGCGCATAATCCTTTTGGCATAGTATCAACAAAGTTAGGGTCAATAATTGCCATATTAGGAGTTAGAGCGTAATCTGCAAGAGGATATTTGATGTGAGTTTTATCATCTGTGATAACCGCAAATGATGTAACTTCAGAACCTGTACCTGATGTCGTCGGGATTGCAACCATAAGAGCTTTTCTGCCAAGTTCAGGAACGTCGCAGATTCTCTTTCTAATATCCATAAATCTCATTGCAACATCATCAAATACTGTATCAGGTTGTTCATACATTAACCAGATAACTTTAGCAGCATCAATTGGTGAACCACCGCCAAGAGCGATAATTACATCCGGTTTGTAAACATTTACCATTTGCATAGCTTCATTGATTGTAGATAAAGTCGGGTCTGGTTTAACATCAAAGAAGATTTGGAAATCTACGCCGATATCTTCTAAAACTTTTGTAATTTGATAAACAGCACCTGAATCAAATAGGAATCTGTCTGTAACGATAAATGCACGTTGTCTGCCTTTTAATTCACGAAGAGCAAGGTCAGTTGCGCCTCTTTTGAAATAAATTTTCGGTGGAACCTTGAACCACAACATATTTTCTCTCCTTTCAGCTACTGTTTTGTAGTTTAATAAGTGTTTAATTCCAACGTTTTCACTTACTGAGTTTCCGCCCCAGCTGCCGCAGCCAAGGGTTAAAGACGGTTCTAATCTAAAGTTGTAAAGGTCTCCGATACCGCCTTGAGATGATGGAGAGTTGATTAAAAGTCTTCCTGTAGGAAGTTTTTTAGCAAAGTAATTAATTCTTTCTTGAGTTCTTGCATCTGTATAAAGAACAGAAGTATGACCTGCACCGCCCAGGATTACAAGGTGGTATGCCATATCAGTTGCTTCTTCAAAATCTTCTGCTTTGTATAAAGCAAGGATTGGAGACAGTTTTTCATGAGAGAATGGATTTTCCATTGCAACTTCTGTTTCTTCTCCAACAAGAACTTTAGCGCATTCAGGAACTGAAATGCCTGCAAGTTCTGCAATTTTATAAGCAGGCTGACCAACGATTTTCGGGTTAACACTGCCAGCTTCAGTTAAAATAATTTTTGATACTTTTTCAGCTTCGCTTGCATTTAAGATGTATGCGCCTCTTTTAACAAGTTCAGCTTTAACATCTTCATAAACATCTTTAACGGCAACGATTGATTGTTCAGATGCACAAATCATACCGTTATCAAATGTTTTTGACATAAGAATTGAAGATACTGCCATTTGGATATCTGCTGTTTCATCAATAACTGCAGGAGTGTTTCCTGAGCCTACGCCCAATGCCGGTTTACCGGATGAATAAGCAGCTTTAACCATGCCAGGACCGCCTGTAGCTAAGATTGCATTAATTCCAGGGTGTTTCATTAACATATTTGATAATTCAATTGATGGAATGTCAATCCAGCCTATAATGTCTTCCGGTGCACCTGCTTTGATTGCAGCGTCTAAAACGATTTTTGCAGCCGCAATTGTTGCTTTTTTAGCTCTTGGGTGCGGAGAGAAAATAATTGCGTTTCTTGTCTTTAAGCAGATTAAAGATTTAAAGATAGCGGTTGAAGTTGGGTTTGTGGTTGGAACGATACCTGCGATAACGCCCAAAGGTTCACCTACTTTTTTGATACCGTTTACTTTGTCTTCTTCTAAAATTCCGCAAGTTTTAGCATCTCTGAATTTGTTATAAATATATTCAGATGCGAAGTGGTTTTTAATAATTTTATCTTCCACAACGCCCATGCCTGATTCTTCAACGGCCATTTTTGCAAGAGGGATTCTTGCTTTATTGGCTGCAAGTGCTGCTGCTCTAAAGATTTTGTCAACTTGTTCTTGAGAGTAACCTGCAAATTTCTTTTGCGCAGCTTTTACTCTTGAGATTAATTCTTCTAAATCTTCAGCAGTTTCTACAGGTTTTCTTGTTTCTTCTTCATTGCAATCGCATGTGCAAGTGCAATTTTTTTCTTCTGTCATACTGTGATTCTCCTTAAAATATATAAGTATCAAACGATTGTTTTTAAATCACTGGTTTAAGAGCAATATTTCAGCTGTTTGTTTATTCGTGATTTTATTCACAATAACATAATATAACAAAAACCAAAATTTGCAAGTGTATTTTATACATTCTTTATAAAATTGTTAGTGTATTGAAATAAAAAGCTTACATGTGCTTTTTTAATTTAATCTATTTGAAAAATATGTTTTAACCTGTAAAATTGCTGCAGTTATTGTGTTTTAGAGAATGTAAAAGTTTAAAAACATGGGTTGACTACAGGGCTTGGTTTTTGTGATAATAAATATACTTATATGAAGTATTTTACTTAGTAAAAGAAGGATAGGAGAAGTAATGAAAATTGCTAAGAAATTATTTGCTACAACAATTGCTTTTGCTGCAATTGCTACAGTAGCATTGGCTGAAGAACCAAAAGTTGAAGCTTATGCTCACCCTACGCTTTTTGGTACACAAAGCCAAACTTTAATTGATGCAGAAAGCACATATCAAACAGGCGGACAAATCTTAAAATCTAAAAACAGACTCGGTGTTAAAAACAAAGGTGATGTTTTTATCAGCTCATGGTCAAGAGATTTACTTAAAGCAATGAAAGAAAGCCAAGAAAAAGCCGGCTATTCAAAAGATATGTTTAACCCAAGAAAACCAATTTTAAGGTCTGAACTTGCTTTTGCTTTAACTGAAGGTTTAAATGCTAAATCAAGTAATGTTGATTACTCTGATGTTACAGAAGGCTATTGGGCAAAAGACAGAATTGATACCGCAACAGATGCAGGTTATATGATAGGTTATCCTTCAGGTGTATTTAAACCGGACCAACCTATTACAAAAGCTGAAGTATTTGCAACAATTGCAAAACAAATTAATGTAAAATACAATGACGGCGTTCCTTATTACAAAGGAAAAGCTATGCAGCATATCCCATCATGGGCTTATAATGCTACAAATGAAGTTATTGCTTCAGGTCTTTTAAACAGTGTTCCTGATACAAATAAAGTTATTAATTCAGAATACCTATCAAAAGAACAAGTAGCTTATCTTGTAGGCGCTCTTAGAAGCAACAGCTCATTTGCTAAAAATCTTGCAAATGCAGGTTCACAATCACAATGCTGCAGAAAAGCCGGTGTTACTACTTTAAAAATCAAACTTTTAGACAGATTGAGCGCTAAAACATCAAATATTGGTGAAGCATTTACAGCTAAAACAACTCAAGATGTTGTAGTTGACGGCGTTACTTTCCCTTGCGGTTCAATTGTTAGGGGTGAAGTTATTGAAGTACAAAGACCAGGCGTTAATAAATGCGGATTCATCAAAGTTAAATTTAACAAAATTAAAAACCTTGAAGACAATTGCGAAAAAGCATTACCATCTTCAATTGCTTCAGCAAGTGCTGATGATGTGAAAAATCCTAACTTTGTTGCAAGATTGTTAGGCTTCCCATTCACCGGTGCCGGCAGAGTAGTTGGTGTTGCAGGAAGAACAGCAGGTTCTATGGTAAATGTTGCTGCTAACGGTTTAGAAGAAATTGGTGATGAACTTGGAAATACCTTTGTTGAAACATTAACTCTTCACCCTGGACGCGGTATGGCATCAGCAGGAAATGTTCTTGCAACAACAGGAAAAGGTATATTTGATTTTGGTAAATTAATTGTTTCAGGAACATTCGGCGTTCTTTATGAATTAGGCGATGAAATCACATATGTTCTTGTTCCAAGCTTATCAAATTCTTCAAGCTTGAATCCTAATGAAGAATTAACAATTGTATTTTAATTAATATAATTTAATTCTTAAAAATTTGAAAGACACTCATTTGTTTTAATGGGTGTCTTTTATTTATAAATAAAGATTCAGAGGATACAGTAAATTATTTATTTAATATTTATTCATAATTGGGCAATTTTTTATATTTTGGCGTTTTTTGAATATATGGTATCAAGTGTGTATGGAAGTAATAATATAAATCAGGTGTATTACCCCGGACAATATACAATGCCTCGGTATACGGCACCGCAATATCCTCAATATTATGGTCAGCCTGTAAATATGCAGCCTGGAAATTATACCATGGGTGCTCCAATAGCATCTTCGGCACAGTATACTTCTGCACAAAATTTAGTCAGAACTCCTAATAATGATACTTTCCAAAAGACTGACAATAAAACAAATGCAGCCTCCATTAAGACTCAAACCCATACTCCGCATTTTGCTGCTCCAAAAACCAACAAGACCAAGCTTAGCTTATTTTTTATAAATGATATGCATGGGCATTTTGATAATATGAGCAATATCTTAGGTGCTTCGCTCCAGTTTGATAAAGATACTAAGCAAAAGGGTGTTGATACGTTAAAACTTTCAGGCGGAGATAATTTCACCGGCGGGGATGTAGAGCGCAACAAATTAATGATGAATTTCCTTGATTATATAGGAATTGAGGCATCTGCTGTTGGAAACCATGAGTATGATGCCACTACAAGTGAATTTTACAATATTAAAAACAGTGCAAAAGTTAAATTTTTGGCTGCAAATGCTAAAACTCCCGAAGGAAGTGAATATTATAATAATATTGCAAAATCAGCCATAATTCAAAAAGACGGTGGAACATACGGTGTAGTGGGTTTAACGCCATTTGATTTAGAAACCGTAGCAAGTAAAAAAGAAGCGCTTGAGGGGATAAAACCTTTTAATCTTGAAGAATCTGCAAAACTTGTGCAGGCAGAGATTGATAAATTAAGGGCGCAAGGCATTAATAAGATTATATTATTATCTCATATAGGAATTGACCAGGATAAAAAGATTATTCCTATGCTGGATGGGGTAGATATTGTTCAGGGAGGGCATTCGCACAATTTAACCTCTGAATTGAAAAATGGTGAAAATGTATTAAAAAGCAAATCCGGCGAACCTGTGATATTGGTTCAGGCGGGCGAAAATGGCAAATATGCAGGCATTTTAAACGTTGATTTTGATGAAAACGGCATCATTACAGCGGCTTCTATGGATATAAAAAATGCTGCTCTTGAAAAAAGCCCCGTTTTGGAACATATTAAAACATCTGTTTTAGGTAAATCTCCAAAAGTTGCTGTACTTAAAGGGATTGACCCGACTCCTGAAAACAGGAGGATTGTTCCCTGCGCCTGGACTAATTTCCTTGCTGATTCTATGCGAAGTGAATTAAATGCGGATGTTGCATTTGTAAATGCTGCAAATATGCGTAAAGTGCCGAAGCTTGGAATCTTAACAGAAAGAGATATAACAGAAACAACGCCTTTAAAAAATACGCTTATGGTTTCAAATATGACAGAAAAAGAAATTGTAAGAGTGGTAAAGGAAGCTGCTAAAACAAGTCTTTCTCATACAACAGGAGAGCCCGGTATAATGCATGTTTCAGGGCTCTCATACAAGGCAACATCTGATGGTGATTTATTGGAGATGAACTTTGTTGATAAAAACGGCAACAAAACACCTATTGATATAAATAATCCAAAAGAAGATAAATTCTACACTGTAGCGCATGATACATTTGTGGCAGAATACAGGGAAAATATGGAATACCCCGGCATGCTTATTTCAGGACATAAAAATCAGAATGTTCAGCAGTTTAATTTTGATAAAGATAAAACTGCAGCTGATTATATTAAAAAACTTTCAAACAAAGAAGAGTTGGAAATAAAGGATGACCACCGTATTGAAATAATTGAAAAAGACGGGTCAATCAGAACTTTAAATAAAGATTCAACTCCTGTTTAAAGGTTATTTTTCTTTATTCTATGCAGCTTTCAGGCTTACAAATATCATAATAATGCCTATAACCCAGCAATACCAGGCAAAACATTTAAGGCTGAATTTTTCTAAAAATTTCATAAAGAATTTTATGCAAAGAAAGCCTGTGATAAATGAAAGAGCGCAGCCAACTGCCATTGCTTTAAAATTAAATGTGTGAACTTCAGATATATTGAGCTCTAATAGGGGGTAAATCATTGAGGCAAGTATGATTATAGGAATGCTCAAAATGAAGGAAAATTTTGCAGCTTTTACTCTGTCTAATCCGTTAAACATTCCTGTTGCAATGGTAAGACCTGACCTTGAAAGCCCCGGGAAAATAGCAAGCCCCTGTGCCAAACCTATAAAAATAGAGGTTTTGATATCCATCTTTTTTTCCGGTTTTTTAAATTTTTCGCATGAAAATAGGATAGCACCTGTTATAAGCAGCAAGAATGACACATATAAAGGATTTTCGGTTAATTTATGGGCGATATCTTTTATAAAAAATGCAATAATGCAGGTGATAAAAGTTGCGGTTATTACATATGTGCAGGTTTGAAATTCTGCCGTTGTGTAATCTTTGGTTTTAACTGCCCTGAAAAACCCGACTAAAAGCTCTTTTAGGTCTTTAAAGAAAAATATTATGACTGCAAGAAGGCTTGAAAGATGGATTAGTATATCAAAAAAAATCTCTTCGCTGCCTACGTTTTGAAAATTTGCCCCGGTTAAAATTTTATAAATGGTTGATGTAAACACAATATGAGCCGAACTTGATATCGGTAAAAACTCGCTTATTCCCTGTGCTGCACCCATTATTGCAGCTTGAATTGTTTGCATTTTCTATCCTCTTTGTATTTACTTATTAACTTTGCGCTATGGTTTTTTGTGTATTATGGCGTATTTATCTTTACTCAAAATATGAAGCGCAAGAAGTAGGTGTCTCCCAAACGCTTACCTTGCTTACATTTGGAATTTCGCATTTTATTTTTTCATATAAAAATTTTGAGATAATTTCAGAACTTGGCGATACGTTGTCAAATTCAGGAAGGGTATTGATATCGGTGTGGTCTAAATATTTAACGATTTCGTTTACTTTCTTTTTTAGTACCTTAAAATCAATCAAAATATTTGATTTATCAAGCTCTATACCTTGAACGTATACTTCAACTTTCCAGTTATGTCCGTGCTGGTTTTCGCACTCGCCTTTATAATTTAAAAGGTGGTGCGCTGATGAAAAATGTGATTCTATCTTAACTTCAAACATAGATTAATTGTAGCATAAAAAGAAAATGCGGGGTAATTCTTTTATAGGGTTTTGCAATATTTATGATAATTATTTGGTTTAATTTACTGCACTAATACAACCATATTTTTGTATAAACGGGCTTTTTTGGTATAATGACCTTAAAGGGTGGTACAACTCTGCCTCTAGCACAGACATTTTACTAAGAAATGGCTAGAAAGGAGAGTTAAAACTATGATTTTAGACAAAATAATAATGCTACTAATCGTAGCAACGCTATTCATAGTAGCATGTAACTTGTTTAAATTATAGGGTACTAAGAGAAGTCCTCGATTAGATTAAGAGCCTATCGGGGGCTTCACCCTATATTTATTATACCCCATCTGTTACAAAATTCAAGCTGGAGAGTCTAATTTATTGCGCTACTAGATTGTATTTACATTTTCTCTTCATAAAATTATTTTGCAAAAAGGACACAAGGATTCGCACCTGTAAAAGATTATATTAATACCCATTTATTAATATATGCGGAGGCGAATTTTTAATGGTCCTTTTTGCAAAATAATTTTATTTCAAGAAAATTTGAGTTTTAACTTGAGCAAAAATAGATATTATTTTTTATTTCGGTCGATAAATTCTATGTCATAGCCTAAGATATCGGCGATGAGTTTAATTTCACGATAGGGGATGGTTTCTAATTTTAATTTATTACTAAGATTGCTTGCTGAATAATTCTTACTAAGTCTTTTACCAAGTTCTTTTGCAAGTTTGCTTTTTGTCCAACCCTTTTTGATTGCAAGCATTGTTATCTCTGTTTTTATATCGTCTTCTACACTCATGAGTGTATTTTAACATTATATGGTGCAAAAATTTTTATTATTGACGTTATTCACTTATTAATGTATAATTTTATTAATAAATGAATTAATATTGCAATAAATGAAGGAAATAATAGCCATGTGTGAAGAACAAAATTTATCAAATGCGGAAAAATTAGATGTAATTGAAGAGGGGCTTTTAGAAATCAGTGAATTTGTATATATTTTAAAAACGGCTCTGAATAACGAAAGCACACCTGCAGAGATGCTCCCGTATGCTAATTTTGCAAGTTTAATCAGCACTAAAATCCGTGCTTTGTTTGATAAGTTTTAATATTTTTAAATTTAAAACCAAAAACCGCTTAAAATTAATTAAGCGGTTTTAAATGAATTTAAATCAATTTTATTCTAAGGTTTATTAGCCTTTAATTTGGCTCATTACTTCATCAGCGAAGTTTTCTTGTCTTTTTTCCAAGCCTTCACCAAGAACGTATCTTTCAAATCTTACAACTGAAAGTTTGCCTTCAATTAATTGTGCAATTGTTTGGTTCGGGTCTTTAACGAAAGCTTGGTCAAGCAAACATCTTTGAGCCATTAGCTTATCGATTCTGCCTGCAACAATTTTTTCTCTGATTGCTTCAGGTTTGCTTGCAAGGTCTTCTTTACCCATTTCAATTCTTTTCTCTTCTTCAACAACAGAAGATGGAATTTGATCGCGTGAAACAAATTCAGGAGCAGATGAAGCTATATGCAAACAAATATCTTTAGCGATTGTTTTTGTTTCATCAGAGCAAGAATTGCATTTTACATCAAGCAATACACCGATTTTACCGTTATGAACATATGTTGAAACGCAGCAATCAGCATCATAGCGAACAAATCTTCTGATTGTGATTTTTTCGCCGATTTTTGCGATTTGTTCTTTTACAACATCATCAATAGGTTTTTTGCAAACCGGGCAATCCATTTTTAACATAGCATCAACTGATTCAGGGTTTAATTTTGCAACAGCTTCTGCCATCATATTTGCAAGGTTTTTGAAGTTTTCATTTTTTGCAACGAAGTCTGTTTCGCAGTTCATTTCAACCATAGCGCCGATTTTACCGTCAACATAAGTTGCAACAACACCTTCTGCTGCAATTCTGCCCATTTTTTTATCGGCAGATGCTATACCTTTTTGTCTTAGAAGTTCAGCGGCTTTTTCCATATCGCCTTCTGCTTCAACAAGAGCTTTTTTAGCATCCATCATGCCAGCGCCTGTTTTATCTCTAAGTTCTTTAACCATTGAGGCTTTTATTTCCATAATTTTTTACTCCTTTATTATTTTAAAAAGGGGCGGGCAATTTTAACCCGCCCTTTAAACTTTAAATTGTTATGCTTTTGCAGCTTCTTCAACACCTGCATCTTTTGCTTCGATTTTTTCGATTTTGCCGGATGTTGCTTTGTTTTGTCTTAACTCTTTACCTTCTAAAACAGCATCTGCCATTTTTGAAGCTATAAGCTTGATGCTTCTTATCGCATCGTCGTTTCCTGGAATGATGTAATCAATGCCATCAGGGTCAGCATTTGTATCAGCTAAGCAGATAACAGGGATATTTAATTTGTTTGCTTCCTGAATTGCGATTAATTCTTTCTTTTGGTCAACAACAAATAAAATGTCAGGCATACCTTTCATTTCTTTGATACCGCCTAAAGTTTTTGATAATTTTGCAAGCTGTCTGTTTAATTGTGCAATTTCTTTTTTAGGAAGTTTGTTGATGTGGCCTGATTCAATAAAAGATTCTAATTCTCTTAATTTATTAACTCTGCCTCTGATTGTTTCAAAGTTTGTCATCATACCGCCGAGCCATCTTCTGTTAACGTAGTATGCACCTGCTCTTTGAGCTTCTTGTGCTACAACGTCAGTTGCTTGTTTTTTTGTTCCCACAAACAGAACGTTTCTGCCTTTTGCTGCATAATCTCTAACGATTTCATAAGCAGCATCAAGCTTATCTGAAGTTTTTCTTAAGTCTAAAATGTAAATACCGTTTTTTGCACCGAAAATATACGGTTTCATTTTAGGGTTCCATTTTTGTGTTTGGTGACCAAAATGTACACCAGCATCTAATAATTCAACTAATGTTGCAGTTGCCATAGTGATTTGTCCTTTCAATTTTTTATCTTCTCCAAAGAAAATAATCTAATGCCTATGGTGTGCACTGGCTTTAATTTGCCATACGATTTAAAAATTTTCTTTGTTCAAAAAAATTGTAATATAAACAAAAAACAATTGCAAACAGAGGGTTATGAATTTTACAGACTTAAAGTAAATTGCAATTTAAACAGTTATTTATAACAACACATCTACTTTTGTTTTTGGCTGACCTTGTGCAATTTTTTTGTAGATATCTGCCACATATGCCGTATTTACTGTTTTTGGTGCACTATTTTGCAAGCAGCGTAATAATTCTGCTGTTTCTTTCGAATTATTCATATAGGAAAATATAATTTCTTTGCTGTTTGAACCTTTTACAACAGTCGCATTTTGCAGTGCAGTCTGCATTTCAGCCATTAATTTTTTGGCTTGCTTTGTATCTATGCATTTAATTGTATGATATTTTGCACCAAAGGCTGGTTGTATAAACATTTTATAAATTCCTAATAAATTATACTCGGTTCCTGTATTACAGGCTATTTATTATAAAATGCTGAATTTATACTTTTGTTGTTTTATTGCAAAAAATTTACATTATAAGCTGCATTGTATTTTTAAGGGCACTTATTTATCCGCGTATCCCTACTATTAAGGTTGATGTTTTGATGTTTGAATCAAAATCATTATCAACGGTGCTAATAAACTTTGATATGTCGTCCATAGTTCTTATATAGTTATCGGCAATTTCTTTTGCAAGAGTGTCATTGCCTGTTAATATTTCTACGCAGGCATCAGATATCAATTTTAGAAGTTTATCTTCTTCTTTACCTGAAAATTCCTTTTTTATACCTTTGATGAGCCAATCTTTTTTACCTGGGTTTGTTTTCATTATGCTTAATATATCATATGAATTTAAACCTGAATCAAGAAGAATGTTTTTAATGGTCTCTTTACTTTGTTTATTGGAATTTTCAACAGCTTCATCTAATTGCGCGGTTAAATCAATAATTTCATCTTCCGATATGCTGTTATTTTTGAAAGCTACAGCATTAAATGTGACAATATCCTGCAGTTCATTTTCCGACGATTCTTTTGAAGTTTCCGCAAAAAGATTTTGATTATTTTCACCAGCTTTATTTGGTGTGATTTTTTGCACAACATTTTGTGTAATTTTTGCAAGATTGAAATTTATAAAAGGCATTTTTAAACCTCTTTTGTATTTTTATTATTTATATCGGCAGTTTTATATTAAAAAATAAGAGTTTTTTAAGAGATTTAAACAAAAATTAACAAAACTTAAGCGAATTTAGTAATATCATTTAGGCAATTATATGTACAGTCTGCAGGCAACTTTAGAACTATCTTTTTGAGGTTTTAGGGTAAAGGTTTTATTTCTGCAGATATCTGCCGCAAACTTGCATCTTGGATGGTATGGGCAGCCGGGGATTGGTTTTGTAATTGGAGATGGGGCACCTTTAATGTTTTCAAGTTTTTTACCTTTAACTGTCGGGAGTGCTGCAAGTAAATCTTTGGTATAGGGGTGCTTAGGGTCTCGAAAGAGTATATTTGTTTCCGCTTCTTCGATAATTCTTCCCATATACATAATTGATACAAAATCACAGTATTGCTTTACTATTCCAAGGTTATGTGTAATAAGAATAATTGATTTTCCCATTCTTTTAATATCGGACAGAAGTTTTAAAATTTGCGCCTGAATTGTAACATCAAGAGCCGTGGTGGGTTCATCAGCTATAATGACATCTGCGTTTGATGAGAGTGCCATTGCAATAATAACTCTTTGTTTCATCCCGCCTGAAAGCTCATGCGGGTATGCTTTCAGTCTTTCTTTGGGGTTAACGATTTCAACTTCTTCAAGAGATTTAAGCGCAATTTCATAAGCTCTTTTTTTATCAACTTTATTATGGAGCATTATTGTTTCAATCATTTGATTTTCAATTGTATAAAGCGGATTTAAAGAAGTCATCGGGTCTTGCGGTATGAGCGCAATTTTTTTGCCTCTTATTTTTCTTAAATTATTTTCTTTTAATTCTAAAAGATTTTCATCGTAATAAAATATTTGCCCGGATGTAATCTTGGAATTTTTTGGCAGCAGTTTTACAATGCTCATTATGGTCATTGTTTTACCGCAGCCGGATTCGCCTACTATTGCGTGTATTTGACCTTTTTTCAGTTTAAAATTTACATTGTGGATTGCTGTATAAAATTTATCATCAATATCAAAGCCGAGAGATAAATTGTTTATTTCAATAATGTTTTGCATACAAATAAATATAGCATATCGGTTTATTTTTTACACTTCTTCATTCAGGCAGGTTTTCGATATAGAATTTTCTTATATCATTTAAGGCTTTAATAAAAAGCGCCTTTGTTTCATTTTCTTCTTTCCATTTATTGTAAGCGCAGGTTTTTGGAAGTATTTCAAGCGGGGTATCGGGAAAATTTCTGCAGACCATGGGTCTTTTTTCATACACAGGACAAAAAGATTTGCCATCTTTCATTTGAACTTTTTTGCAATGGTAAAAATAAAGTTTCTCTGAGCTATTTTGTATGAAGCCTGCACATAAATTATTCTGCAGGAGGTTATTTGGAGCAGTATTATTTTCATAAAGTTCAAAAGTTTCTAAAAAACTTTTTGACGAAATATCACCATTTTGAACCTTATTTTTAAGTGCTTCAGGAGGAAATTCACTTATAGCTAAATTACAGCAGGTGCCGCAATTGTTGCACTTTGCTTTATCAAATGCAGCTTTAATTTCATTTTCTGATTTTAATATTTCATCTTTAAGGGTTGTTTCAAGAAAAAGTCGTTTTTCTTTATTATTAAGAAAAACGAGCTTTTTATCAATTTGTTTTTTAGATTTTAAAAAGATTTCACGGTAAAGATTTGCTTTATTGTGCATAATTTATAAATTATATATTGGATGTTTCCTGGATTGCTGTGCTGTGCTCACAATGACATGAACCATGTGCAAGGTCTTGCTTGCAATTGCATTCGCTGCTTTTTTCTGCAATTGCAGCATTTTGATTTTGAAGTTTATTTCTCATCTTCTTTCTTCTCATCAAATCAACAAAAGCCTCTAGCCTTGTTAAATACCCCGCCTTACCTGTCTGTTCATCCATAATTAAGGATAAAATAGGGATATTAACATCTTCCCTCATTTTTGGGAAAATATTTTGTGACATAATTTCCGGCATGCAGGTAAACGGTGAAACGTGAATAAGCCCGTCAGTTCCTCTTTCTTCTGCATACATAACATCAGAAATGCATTCAAGTGCATCTCCTCCAATATCTCTCATAAGATACGGTTTTGCCATTCTAAAAGCGCGCTCCAGATGGGTTTCACCTTTTTTGCACATTTTTGGAATTATCGCATCTTTTAAGAAGCCTGAAACAGTAAGGCTGCGTCTTGTCTGCACACCCATTTTACCAAGCTCTCTTTCAATATTTTGGTTTGAAAATCTATCCAATACAAGGAAAATTTCTCCTGTTAAATCAACATGGAGCACCTCTTTATTATTATCGATTTTAACATTTGAAATTTCTCTTAAGCCGGCTTTTAGCGCCTTTTTCAATTCTCTTGTGGTATTTGCTTCATCCACCATTTTTAAGGCTTTGTTGAAGGCTTTTTCAGAGTCTCCGATATTATATTCTCTTGCTCTATGGTAGGATAAGAATTTTTCAAGTTCATCAATTGCAAAAACTTTTCTAACTGCAATATTTATCGCCCTTATAATGGGAATTGGGTTTTTTGTACCTGTTAAATCCGTTAAAAAGCGGTACATTCCTTTAAAACCGTCATAAAGGTTTAGCTCAATAAAATTAGCATCATATCCTAAATCTTTAAGTACGTTTTTAATGCTTTTGCCGTATTCACCAAGTCTGCAGATACCAGGGGATGTTATCATTGCAACATAATCTGTTCCGCCCTCAATTGCTTCAATAAAATTTCCCAAGATTAATTTATAAGGAAGACAGATAGCCTCGGGCGAATTTTTTGTTCCTAAAGAAAGTGTTTTCTTACTTGTATACGGGGGCACAAAAGGTTCAATACCAAGTTTTTTAAGTGCTGCTGCCCAGCATATAGAAATTGTTCCCATATGCGGGAATGCTACTCTCATTTTCTTTTTATCTGTATTTTTTTCCATAAAAATAGTTCCAGTTATTAAGACATATATATTTTGCCACAAAAATATTGTCTGGTCACTTTTGTTTTAATTGTTGTAACAAAAAGATTAAAAACGAAACTTATATTAATTCAAGTGCCTTATTCAGACCTTCTGGTAGTTTTGGTTTTTCTGATTTTTGACCCATTTCCTGTGCTCTTGTGTAAAGATAACATCTATCTATGTAATCGCTATATGCCTTGATATCATCTTGTTTCATGGCTTCAAAAATGCTTTGGAATTTTTCGTTTACAACTCCGTGTTCCGTTGCAGCACCTTTGGTTTTGAAATTATAGAAAAAGTGCTCTTTTAAATTTACGGAATTTGTTTTATCGCCGGTTATCTGCAATTCAAGAGTGGAAGTATCAAATTTATCTCTAAAGTAAAGGTTTATACCTGTAAAACCTTCTTTCTTTTCTATAATTTCACTATGTGAGAAACCTTTATTGATAAGACGCGTTATTTGGTCATTATTTAGATACGGGTTTTTGCCGTGGTTTATAAAATGACTTGGTAAAACTTCGCCTGAATCTATGAGTTTTTCAATTGTTTGCACAGCTTTTTCTATTTCACCGGGCTTTCCGTTTGTTACAAGTTTGCAGCCGTATAAATCCGGCACATTATCTAAAATATTTTGTCCCAATAATAAAATATTATCTTTACGCTTTGTTAATTTGGCTAAAACAGAGTCCTGTTCCTTGACTCTTCCTGTGAATTGTGAACCTAAGCCCCTGAAAGCATTTTGCAGTATGTCATAATATTCAGGAAAGTTATCTTCGCCTATTTTGTGAACTTCTTTACTCAATAGTTTCCAAACTTTTTCATCATCATACGGGTCAGAAGATGAAGCAAGGATTTTATTTAAATGTTGATTTTCCCGCGCTCTTTTGCTTATTATTGCCTCAAATATATCAACACATTTAGTAAAAGCACTTTCCAGCATATTTGTTTTTGGTTGTGTACTACTTGCTTTTGCAAGTTCTTCTACACCCTTGAAACTTATATTGCCGATTGAAGTCATTTATATCCTTGTTAAAAATTTTTCTACTATAAATATAAAAACTTTTAAAGGTTAAAAATTGATACATATTTTGTTATTTATTTATATTGAAGCCGATTTTTACGGGCTTTGTCCTATCCATTAATAATTCCATGGCTTCATAAAGCTTTTTTAAATCGTCTTTATTATCTTTACAATGCTCGATAAAATAATGTTCCAATTCAGTGAGACGTTCGGTTAATTCTTTATGCTCCAATGCAAACTGTTTTATTTTTACAAAAGTTCTCATAATTTGTATATTAACCGAAATTGCCTGTTCGGATTTTAATACGCTTGATAGCATAGCAATTCCCTGCTCTGTGAATACATATGGCATAAAACGTCTGCCGCCTCTTTTTGGTTTTGAGGTTCCAATTTGGAACCTCAAAGATTCATATTCTTCTTCGGTTAATTGAAACATAAAATCTTCAGGGAAACGTTGAACATTTCTTTTAACGGCCTTATTTAGATTTTTTGTAAGCACGCCGTACAACATTGCTAAATCACTGTCCAGCATTACTTTTTGACCTCTGATATTATGTATAAGGTTTTGCATAACAACTAATTCATTCATTTTTCAAACTTCTCAGCGCTCATATTATTTTTGGATTGTAACATGGATATTTAAAGGATATAATTGTTAATAATTAAAAAAACCGGCAAACATACAGAATGCCGGTTTTAATTTTAGTAATTGGGCAGATGCCCTAAAACTATTTAATTTCAACAGTAGCGCCTGCTTCTTCAAGTTGTTTCTTGATAGCTTCAGCATCTTCTTTTTTAACATTTTCTTTGATTGGTTTAGGTGCGCCATCAACTAAATCTTTAGCTTCTTTTAAGCCTAAGCCGGTGATTTCTCTAACGATTTTAAGTACCGGAATTTTGTTAGCGCCGGCAGAAGCCAATACAACAGTTACTTCAGAAGCACCAGCATCAGCAGCGGCATCAGCAGCACCTGCAGCAGGAGCAGCAGCTACAGCAACCGGAGCAGCAGCAGAAACGCCGAATTTTTCTTCCATAGCTTTTACTAATTCAGCCGCTTCGATTAATGTTAATTTTTCAATTGATTCTAAAATAGATTCTACATTACTCATTTTTAAGTCTCCTTTATTTTTTTATTTAATTTGTTACTATTTTTGTGCCCTTTGGGCATTTTAAAGCTTATTGATTCGCTTTTTGTTTTGCAACAGCATCAATCGCTCTAACTAAAGCGGACATAACACCATTGATACCATAAACGATACCTGTTGCAGGTGAATTGATACTTCCGAGGATTTTTGCGTAAAGTTCTTCTTTTGAAGGAAGAAGAGCAAGTTTTTTAGCTTCATCAGCAGATAAAACTTTGCCATCTAATACAGCACCTTTGATTTCGCCTTTTTTATTTTCTTTGATAAAGTTTGCAACAACTTTAGCTGCGCTTACTTCATCGCCGAAACCGAAAGCAATAGCTGTAGGACCTTGCATAAGCTCTTCAATTGATTCAAAAGAAGTACCTTTTGAAGCAAGTTTACACAAAGTGTTTTTAGTTACCGTGTAATCAGCATCGCTTTTTTGAAGTTTGCGTCTTAATTCGGTAATTTCTTCTACTGTATATCCTCGATAGTCAGTAACTACTGCAACCTTGGCATTTTCAAATTGTTTTTTAAAGTGTTCAACTTTTTCATTTTTAAAAGCCTTTGTTGACATAATTGTAACTATCTCCTTTCGTTTTATTTTGTTTATTTGAAAACTAAAAAAGTTTTGCGCCTTTTATATTTTCAAAAAATATACACGCAAAACATCTAAAATAACAATATAATTTGGTTTTAAAATTTGCTACCTAGGCAGGCTTATTTTTTAAGACCTTTTGAACTTGGTCGCCATGCTGTCTTGGGTGTATAATATTGTTAGAATATAAAAAACAGAATTTATTGTCAAATAAAATGTTATGTTTCTTTACAATGAAAAACTTTTTGTTGAAAAGCATGGAAATAATGTTTATTATGTTTACCTAACGCAAAAATTGCTCAAGAGATTTGACTTAAGAGATGGAAAACCTTAGAGAAAAAATTGAACAGAATGCAAGGCTTAGAAAATACCTTGATTTAATAAATAAGATTGTAAAGGTTGAGTACAAAACCATTGCAGCCCAGCATCTTGTGGAGTTTGACGAACTTGTTAATATCGGGATTCAGACCGTTGATATTCTTTGTGCCAGTAAGAAAAACGAAGACGAGGAAGAATACAATGAGTCTTATCTGGCTACTGCCATTAAATGGGCTATAAGAAATGAATTAAGGCGAAGATACAGATGGCATGGTGTTAAGGCTCAAAAACCTGTTGATGCAGATAAAAATGAACTTAGAGAAGCTATTTATAAAACAATTCTTTCAACCGATGAAATGTATGAGTCTGAAAAACCTTTTGAAGTTAAGGATTTAAGAAAAAATCCCGAGGAATCATGCGAATTTAATCAAATTTCATCTGCAATCAAGAAAGCCATAGCAGAGCTTCCAAGGCGTGAGAGAGAACTGATTGAAGCAAAATTTTTCCAAGAAAAAAAATTAATGGAGTTATCTGAGGAGTTTTCAATCTCTGCTTCAAGGATTTCAAGAATTATAAAATCTGGGCTTGATAAAGTCAAAGATAAGCTTGTAAAAAATGAAGTTGTATAGGTTTGTATAATAAGGTTTTATTCTGCAAGAGATTATAATTTCAATAAAAGCAGTAATAAAATAATAAAAGATTTCAAATAACGTCAAAACCCGCTTGTTTAAAATTTAAACAAGCGGGTTTTATATTATATAATATGTACTTAAATTTTATAATTCAGGGGTTTCGCAACTGTTATCCGTATTAATTAATATATCTCCAGAGGAAAGGTTTCTAAGCATTTCTTTTTGGAAAGCAATATTTTCTGCTTCATTTTCAAGTGCTTTGTTTGCCCTGTAAGCTTTTTCATCAACCTTTGCCTGGTTTAAAACACCCTTAATATAGCTATTTCCTTTTACTGTATTAATAAAGGCATTTGCAATTATTGCTCCAAAAACAACAAGAGCTTTAGTTTTTGCGGGGGCATTTTTTGCCTTTGTAAGAGCTTCGGTTATACCTTTAAATTTTTGTTTTTTATCAATGGCTTTTATGCCATTGTGTAAATGTTTTAATACAAAATTAGAAGCTCCGGCTAATCCGTCTCTTAAAATAGATTTTTCTTTTGAAATAGATTTAGCACCCAGATAGCCTGCTCCAAGTACTATACCTTTTGCAATGGTATTTGCACCTTGACGCAGCTTGTGTTCTGTTTTGTATTTTTTGTCTACGTAACTGCTTTCTCTTTGAATTGAAGCTTGTAATCTGTCTAAAGACATGAAATTACCCCTTTTCTTTTTAATTTAACGCTATAAAACCTGTGAAAAATAAAATTTGCGCTTTTCTATGATTTTGATTAAATATTGTAAAAAAACTTAATAAAACTTAAAGCTGGTTAGCTTAAAAACCCTTGAATTTAGTGTGTCTTTATGAAATAATTTGGCTTGTAAAATAAAATATTGAACTTATTTTGGGAGATAATTTTTTGTGATTAATGTAGGAGTAACAGGCGCTCTTGGTAAGATGGGCAGCGAAGTTGTAAAAACCGTTATAAATAATAATGAGCAAAAAGGGGAAATGACCCTTGTTATGGCGGTTGATAAATTTAGAACAGGTGAAAATGTATTTGGCGACGTAGTAATTGAAAGCGATTTGGATAGGGCTCTGGAAGCCAATAAGCCTGATGTTGTGGTTGATTTTACACTGCCGTCAGCTGTTTTTGAAAATACCAAGAAATACTTAAAGGCTAAAGTGAAACCTGTAATAGGAACAACAGGGCTTACAGCTGCACAAATTGAAGAATTAAAAGAATTATCAAAAGAAAACAATACCGGTTGCATTATTGCGCCGAATTTTGCGGTTGGTGCTGTTTTAATGATGATGTTTTCAAAGATGGCTGCAAAATATTTTAATAATGCCGAAATTATTGAACTTCATCATAATCAGAAAAAAGATGCTCCATCAGGTACTGCAATAAAAACGGCACAAATGATGGCAGAAGCCAATTCTGATTTTACTGTCGGAAATTGTGCCGAGGTTGAATCTATTCCCGGTTCAAGAGGCGGTAATTTTACCCAAGACGGAAAAGGAAACATACACATTCATTCGGTTAGAATGCCCGGGTTTGTTGCAAGCCAGGAAGTGATTTTTGGCGCAATGGGACAAACGCTTGCCATCAGGCATGATACTATAAATCGCGAATGTTTTATGTCCGGCGTTGAGCTTGCAATTAAGCATGTTTATAATAATAATGAATTTATATATGGATTGGAGAATATACTATGAAGCCTAATATAGCTGTACTTGGTGCAACAGGAGTTGTTGGAAGAGAAATTTTAAGCATTCTGGAAGAAAAAAAGTTTGATTTTAATTCAATTAAGATGCTGGCATCTTCACGCTCTGCTGGTTCAAAATTAGATTTTATGGGAAAAGAATATACCGTAGTTGAAGCTAAACCCGAAGAATTTGACGGGGTGGATATTGTTTTAGCTTCAGCCGGCGGTTCTACAAGTTTGGCTCTTGCAAAAGAAGCTGCTAAAAGAGGCTGTGTTTATATTGATAATTCAAGTGCTTTTCGTATGGAAAATGATGTGCCGCTGGTAATTGCCGGTGTTAATGATGATGACCTTAAAAATCATAAAGGAATTGTTGCAAATCCAAATTGTTCAACTTCGCAATTAATGCTTGTTTTAAAGCCTTTGCATGATTATGCTAATATCAAAAGATTGATTGTTTCTACTTATCAGGCAGTTTCTGGTGCAGGGCTTGCTGCAATGAATGAACTAACGGATAATTCAAAGGTTAATTTGGTTGGAATGCCTTATGAAAATAAAGTTTTCAAATACGAAATCGGTTTTAACCTTATTCCGCAGATTGATTCATTCACAGAAAACGGCTATACAAAAGAAGAAATGAAAGTTACAAATGAAACAAGAAAGATTTTACATCTTTCAGAAAATATACCTATTTCTTGTACTGCAGTTAGAGTGCCTGTTTACAGGGGTCACTCTGAAGCTGTTACTATTGAATTTGAAAAACCGATAGATGCTTCTAAAGCTCGCGAAATTTTATCAAAAGCCTGGGGCGTTGAAGTGGTGGATGATATAGATAATTATGTTTATCCTACACCTAAGGATTGTGCAGGAAAAGACCCTGTATATGTTGGCAGAATAAGAGAATCAATTGCTTTTGATAATGCTATAGATTTATTCTGTGTAGCTGATAATTTAAGAATAGGCGCAGCTTTAAATACTGTAAGAATAGCGGAATCAGTTGTAAGAATGGGATTATACGGCAATAAATAGTTGTTTTGTCTTGCTGCAGAGGCTATGGCGTAAGACAAAATATATGAAAGCTTTAAAGGAGAGTATGTATGACATTAAGATATGATGCAGGTGAAGTAATAACGGCGATGGTGACCCCTTTTAATGATAAAAGGGAGATTGATTTTCAGGCGACCGAAAAACTTGCCAAACATCTTATAGATACAGGCTCTGATACACTTTTAGTTGCAGGAACAACCGGTGAAAGCCCGACGCTTACCCATGAAGAGGAGTATGAACTATTATATGCCATAAAAGGTGCTACTTCAGGAAGTGCTAAAATTATTATGGGTGCCGGTTCAAACTGTACCAAAACTGCAGTTAATTCATCAAAGAAAGCGGTTGAAATTGGTGCAGATGCTATTCTTTCAGTTGTTCCTTATTACAATAAACCAAATCAGCAGGGGATGATTGAGCATTTTGGCGAGATTGCAAAAAATGTTGATATTCCAATAATTTTATACAATATCCCTGGGCGTACAGGCGTTAATATGCAGCCTTCAACGGTTGCATTCCTTGCAAAAGAGTATCCAAATATTGTAGGTTTAAAACAGAGTTTTCCTGATATGGATGTTATAACTGAATTAAAATCTGTTTGCCCGGATGACTTTGCAATTTATTGCGGAGATGATAGTCTTACTCTTCCAATGCTTTCACTTGGTGCACATGGCGTAATTTCTGTTGCATCACATGTCGTAGGAGATGAGATTAAATCTTTAATTCATAACTTTAAATCAGGTCAAGTGAAGGCTGCATGCAATATGCACCAAAAACTGTATCCGTTATTTAAAAAATTATTTATGGCGCCAAATCCTGTGCCTGTAAAAGCAGTTCTTTCAAGACTTAAAATGATTGAAAACTACGTTCGCCGTCCGCTTGTTGAATTAAATGAGATGGAGCGAGCTGAACTTTTTGATGTTTTAAATGAAGTTTTAACCTCCATTGGTAAAAACCCAATGGGAAAATAAATAATTTCTTAATGTCTATCAATTTTCATGCTTAATAAAGTGACTCTTGAAAGCTTTTTAAAGCATCTCTATGCTGATAATTTTGGCTTATTATTTAACCGGCAAAGAAAATTATTTACAGGTTTTATATTAAGACCACATTATTTTAAAAGGAATTTTTATGAGAATATCAGGCATTAATAATATAAATTTTAGAAGTGTAACGCCTATAATTACAAAGACTGGAAATCTTCCTAAAATTGAAGAGCAGCTGATTGAAAAGGTATCTGACAGAGGATTTGAATTGGTGGATGCTACAAGCATGTATTCAAGTATATCAAATGATAGAGGACCATGCTGGGAAGCGGTAAATACAGGCAAATATGATGTAGGTTTTCTTATTACGGGTAAAGAATACCAAAAATGGGTATGTTCTGCACCGGGTTGGAAAACCCTTGCAACTGTGGCTAAACATCTTGACTATAATGTAGAAGCCATTCCAAACGGTGAAGTTAACGAAAAAACTTTGGAAAAATTAGCAAAGAGAATAAGTGAGCCCTTTTTGAATAAGAAAAAGTAAGTTTAAAGAGCTGGCTTACAGCATTTCTCTTAGCTTTTTTATTTGGTCGCGAAGCTCTGCTGCGCGTTCAAAATCAAGAATTTTAGCGGCTTTATGCATGTCTTTTTCAAGCTTAGATAAAAGTTTTGGTAAATCTTTTTTATCTATGTTAAGGTCGCACATCTCTTGTGCCACAATGTCTTCAATACTTCTATAGCTTTGGACAAGTGACAATAGGTTGTTTTCAATAGATTTTTTGATGGTTTTTGGTGTAATTCCGTGTTTTTTATTAAATTCCATCTGTAATTTTCTGCGGCGCTTGGTTTCTTCAATTGCAACCTTCATAGAATCAGTTATTTTATCAGCATACATTATAACGTGCCCGTCCGCATTTCTTGCCGAACGCCCGATTGTCTGAATCAGTGAAGTTTCACACCTTAAGAACCCTTCTTTATCAGCATCCATAATAGCAACAAGCGAAACTTCAGGGATGTCCAGCCCCTCACGGAGCAGGTTTACACCGATTAAAACATCAAATTCGCCAAGCCTTAAATCTCTTAGGATTTCAACCCTCTCTAAAGACTGTACTTCGCTGTGCAGATACCTTACCCTGATACCCTTTTGGGTTAAATATTCGGTAAGTTCTTCCGCCATTTTTTTGGTTAAAGTTGTAACCAAAATACGCTCTTTTTTTTCTGCTGTGGCGTTTATTTCTTTTATGAGGTCATTAACCTGTCCTTCTGTCGGGCGAACATCAATTTCAGGGTCCAAAAGTCCTGTGGGGCGAATGATTTGCTCTACAATTTGAGATGATTCTTGTTTTTCAAAATCGGCGGGAGTGGCTGAAATAAATACTTTCTGGTTAATTTTTCCCCAAAATTCATCAAAAGTTAATGGTCTGTTATCTTTCGCGCAAGGCAGTCTGAAACCGTAGTCTACAAGCACTTCTTTACGGGATTTATCGCCAAAATACATACCGCGAAGCTGAGGCAGGGTAACGTGTGATTCATCCACCACCACAAGGAAATCTTCCTGAAAATAATCCAAGAGAGTTGCAGGAGGTGTGCCAGGCAGTCTTTTTTCTAGAATCCTTGAATAATTCTCAATGCCTGAACAGTAGCCCATTTCTTTTATCATTTCGATATCGTAATTTACGCGCTGCTCAAGCCTTTGGGCTTCAACAAGTTTATTTTCAGCATAAAGTTCATTTAGGCGCGCTCTAAGTTCGCGGCGGATTTGCTCAATGGAACTGTCCATATCATCATCGTCTGCAAGGTAGTGCACTGCAGGATATATAACGGTTTCGGGCATATTTTCCAAAACCTCGCCTGTCACAGGGTCAATTCTTGAAATTTTCTCTATTTCATCTCCAAAGAAATAAATTCTTGTTATCACCTTTTCATAACTTGGCATAATTTCAACAATATCGCCCCTTGCACGGAAAGTCGCGCGTTTTAGTTCAACGTCATTTCTTTCATAGCGGACTAAAACTAAATGTTCCAAAAGCGCCTGTCTATCTATTTCTTCACCCACTGAAATATTCAAGGCACCCTTAAAATAATTTTCAGGCAGTCCTAAGCCGTATATGCAGCTTACAGAAGCTACCACAATAACGTCATTGCGCTCATACAGGCTTCTTGTGGTATTGTGGCGCAGGCGGTCGATTTCATCATTGATTGAAGCAGTTTTTTCTATATAGGTATCCGTGCGCGGGATGTAGGCTTCCGGCTGATAATAATCGTAATAGCTTATAAAATATTCAACAGCATTATTTGGAAAAAGCTCCTTAAATTCATTATAAAGCTGGGCTGCAAGGGTTTTATTGTGTGCAATAATAAGGGTCGGTTTTTGCACTTTTTCAATTACGTTTGCAATAGTAAAAGTTTTCCCAGAACCCGTTACCCCAAGCAATGTTTGGCTCGCCATTCCATCATTGATACCCTGAACAAGCGCTTCAATTGCCTTTGGCTGATCGCCCTGCGGCTTATAATCTGATTCTATTTTAAACTGCTTTTTTATCATAAGAATATTTTACCATGGGAATATTTTCAGGGCGAAAACTGCTTTTCGGGTAAAAGAAAAGGGTATTGAAAGGTTACAAAATCAATACCCATAGTAAGTTGTTTATCGTAAATTTGTTGATTATTATTTATAAATCGTACAGCTCAATAATAATCTTCCCGTTGCTGCCATCTCCGCCTTTATTCTCGCCAGTTGTGGAGTTTACACTGTTTTCTCCTAAATCATGTATTGCAGCTCCGCCTCCGCCTGAACCAAAGCCTGCGGCATTTTTGCCAAGATAGCTGTTTGTTCCGGATATACCACCTTCCCCGCCCGTGCCATAGTTTGTTAGCGAAGCGCCTTTTGCCCCGATTGCATTACTGTTTGCATCAGCGCTGATTTCGGCGTTAAAGCCCTTGGTTCCTTTTGTGCAGTAGGCTTTATTATTAAGGAAGCTTTTTGAGCCATAATGACATACGCTGGATGTATTTCCTCCAATGCCGTTAATAAAGGTGTTGTTTGTAATAGCGGGATTTTTGCCCCCTTCGCCGCCGCCTGCTTTTAATTCACCCACTGCGGTATCTCCAAAAACAGTGTCTCCGCCTTTTTTGGCATCTACAATTGTATTATTTACAATGGAAGCGCCTTGCCCGCCTTTACCTATTCTTATACGTATATTTTGTCCGCCCATTACCTTTATTGAATAGGTCATAATATTGCCGGAAGCACCACCCCCACCTGTGCCGATATTTGATAGTGTATATGCGCCTCTACCGCCGTTTAGTGCTGCATCCCAATATTTATTCCAAGATAATCTTGCATAGCCGGCACCGCCTTTTCCGCCTTTGCCAAAGCCATATCCTCCGCCCCCGCCGCAACCGCCTGCGCCGCCATCCTTGCCGTCTTTATTATCTTTTGTCCCGCCTGCTCCTGGTGAACAGGTATACCATGGAGTTATAAGTGTGCCTCCTCTGCCCCCCGTTGTACCATCAGGGTAAACTTTATAACCTCGTTCTTCCTTGTCACCTGCAGTTCTGCCGTTTTTGGCATCAAAACCTACGGCTTCTTTAGTGTCATTAACACTTGTTTGGTATGGCGGATTTGGTAATAACACTCCACTTATTTTGGCTCCTCCTGCACCTGCTTGGTCTTCTTGCCAGTTTGCGTATCTTATGCCTCTTACTACGCCAAGAGGGTGACCTCCCCAGCCTCCCATATAGTGTGAAGCAAATGTTGTAAGTAAAATGTTGCCGTTTTTGTCGGTTAGTTGAGTTGCAACTGCTTCTTCCTCATTATTTCCAAGGCTACAGGGAGAACCCACCGACGGTCTTTTTATGCTGCCTGCAGAATCAATGCTTCCGGCATTTCCACCGCTTCCGCCTCTGCCAATTTTTATATTAATTAATGCATTTTCACTTACTGATATTTTTTGAACAGGTACGATATTTCCTGCTCCTCCGCCTGAAGCTCCCGGACCATAATCTAAGTAGCTTATTCGCATAGCGCCATTTTTACCTTCTGCGGCTGACGGTGAAACAGTGCTTTCATTTCGTCCTGAAGTTCCTCCAAGGCAGTAACCTATGCCAAATATGGGAGATAAGCTTGCCCCGCCTCCGCTTGTTGCAGGGATTCCCCCGGTTCCAAGTGAGGCTCCGGCTCCGTTTCCGCCTTCATAACCAGCCATCCCGGCTCCGCCACCCCCTCCACCACCTGCAGTAAATACAGCCGGAGAGCCAAAATTAGAAGCAGGTCCTGCTCCGCCACCCCCTCCGCCAACTTGGAATACCATTGATGTTGGATTTGCTAAAGTGCCGCCAAGCCAAGTGCTTCCTCCTCCGCCGGCACCTGCTGGTGCAGAGTGGCTTCCTTCGCCGCCATTTCCACCAAAACCGCTAAGGGAGCCGGCTCCACCTCCCGAAGAGCCTGAACCCCAGCTGTGTTCTATTGGACCCTTGCCTCCTCTTCCCCCACTACCTGCGCCGCGCGGGGCTATACCGCCGTTTGCTATACAAAGAGGAGAATTATCTCCTGGGGTCGCTGTGGATGTAGTTTGGCAGCAATTATTAGAACCATCCCCGCTTGCATCATTGCCGTTTCCACCTTTGGCTTTGTTGACGCATCCGCGCTCCATATATGGAGCAGCAGCACCGCCGTTTGATTCAGGGCTGCCACCGCCAGCACTAGGGTAGGTATAATAACCTCCTTGACTTCCTATTCGGTAACTCAAGCCAGATGAGGCATTTGATGGCAGTTTAAACATTTTATTTGCAAAATATGCACCGTGTCCGGGATTTACAAAGTCATCAGTTGGAGAATATACGGCGCCAATTACACCTCCCCCGCCCCCGCCGCAGGCTGATATTTTTACCCAAGCACTATCGAGTGCTGTTGATGGTTTCCATACCCCTTCGCCGCTTGAGGTTCTTGTAATAGTGCCATTGTCACCACTTGGTGTGCCGCTTATTACAAAAGTTTCGGTTTTTTCTGCTATTCCGCCCCCGCCCCCGCCTGCACCGCCGGAAATCAATGTTGCTTCCAGTTTATTTACCATGGCGGGCACGGTAAATGTATTTGTATTGCCTGCTTCTTTATATTCCGTAAAGCCTGCTGTGGGTGCACCTCCGCCCCCGCCGCCTGCGCCGATAACCGTCACTCTTATTACTCCAGTATATTCCGGGGGAACCGTATATGTTCCCTCACAATATTGGCTGCCGTCTGCATCTGTTTTTAAACTGTCTTCCGGGCATTCGGTTGAACCAAATATTATTTCTTTTTTCGTTGTCGTGTCTTTTGGATTGAATGTACCGTTAATATTAACGTTTTCATTTGCTTTTTTTGTCATAACAGGAGCTAATGCTGCAAGTAACAATGAAGCAACTAATAATGCCATAAGCATTTCTACTAATGAAAAAGCAGGTCTTGATTTAGAAGATTTTAAATCATGCACTGGTTTATCATCAGGTAATGCCTGATTTATATCTATCGGTTTATAGTGCAAACAATCTTGCATAGCAAGGAGTGAGGCTGTTTTCAGCCTAAGACAACTTTTCTTCATAATAAACAATTTCCCTAAATTTCTATTTAATACAACAACTTTTCATATAAAAATAGATGTAACTGATAATATTCTATATTCATTAGATAGAATTGTCAAACAAAAATATATCTTATAGGGATATGTTTCATTTTGAGTAATATCGCTAATATTATAATAGGCGCAGTAGAAAAAGGTATTTATAATGACTATAGCACCTGTTGATGTGAAAAGAATGCTTGGGCTTAGGATAAAAGAGTTTCGAAAATTTAGGAAAATGACCCAGGAGCAGCTGGCGGAGCTCATTGGAATAGAACCAAACAATGTTTCAAAAATCGAAATTGGCAAAAACTATCCAACACCGGAAAATCTTGCCAAGATTGCTTTAGCATTAAATATAGAAATACACGAGCTTTTTATGTTTGATAACGGCCCAAAACCAATAGAAGAAATCAAAACTTTTGTTATAAATGAAGTGCAGAATAATGACAATCTTGCTAGGCTTTTATTTATATTTTGTCAAGCTGCAAGACAGGTGTAGACTGACTTTTGGTTGTTTATTGTTTGGTTACATTTGTATTATTTACTTGAAAACCTAGTACAGCTTGAGTTTTGAGGTTATTGGCTGATTGTATTCCGTTTTATTTATTGAACGGGCATCAACAATAGGTGCTGGAGGCATTATGGACCATTTAAAAAGTGCTGTCTGCATACGGCGGAAAAACTTGTCCAGCCAAGCGATTTTGGTATTTTTATCAACATTGTGTTTTTCTTCATACAAGAAAGTTTCAGAAAGCATCTCGTCCTTACTCTGGTGCAGGTTTTCAAGCCTCCAGATAACTTCATCAAGAAATTCATAAGGCATAAGGGCATCTTCTGCTAAAAGCGGCTTGCCTGTGTTCGGGTCTATGGCTAGTTCTGCGCCAGGCGGTTTGGTTAAAATGCTTGTTGGAATTGCATTTCGCTTTAGTCTGTTTTTGTTAAGCCATCGTGCAAGGGCAAAAAGCTTGGTTTTTGTGATATCTGCAATTGGTGCAAAACCGCCTGACATGTCGCCGTTTATTGTGGCATAGCCCATATATAGTTCTGATTTATCCGATGTAGCAATAGGCATGGTGCTTGGAAACTCGTTTGATATACCCCAAAGAATCATAGCGCGGCTTCTTGCTTGAATATTGTCGTTTGTTAAGGGCGTCTTAAAGCGGTCCTGCCATTTGGTTTGAACCACATCAAATACCTTGGAAAACGTATTTTCACTGGCTTTGAACATATCTAAAATCGGGATTTCCGTGAAATTAACGCCTAAATTAGCACACAATTCTCTAGCGTCAGATTTACTCTCATCACTTGTAATTTTTGAGGGCATAGAAATTGCAAAAATGTTTTCACATCCAAGTGCATCAGCGAGTAAAACACAGCTGACAGAAGAGTCTAAGCCGCCTGAAACGCCAAGAACAGCCCTTTTAAAGCCGTTTTTATGAAAGTAATCCCTGATAGAGCTTGTGACAGTAAGATATGTACGTTCTAAATCGGGCTCATAATCAAGACTGAAGGCTTTTTGCGAGTTTAAGGTTTTTTCTAAACCGCAAGGAAGGGGGTAAATACGGTTGATATCCGCCTGCTTAGCGGATTTTAAGGGAGGTTGTACTATGAAAAACTGTTCTCTGAAAGATTCTGCACGCGCAAGAATCTCGCCATCCCCGCTATAGAGCCTGCTTGCGCCCTGGAAGGTTATATTATCCACTGCACCCACCTGATTTACATAACAAATTGGTGTTTGATATTTTTTACTTACAAAAGAGAGCATGTTGTGAAGAAGCTGCTCTTTTTTTGCACGTGTTGGCGAAGAGCTGCAATTAATGATTATATCCGGCTTTTGCTCCTCTATTATTTTATCAACAGGGTCAAAACTATAGACAGGGTGGTCAAAGAAGTCTTTATCAGCCCAATTTTCTTCGCATATTACAATGCCTGCGCGGATTTTGCCGATTTCAATTATTCTTTCTTTGGAATCAAATTCTGCTGATTGGAAATATCTGGCATCGCTAAACTCGCTGTACACCGGCAATAGAGTTTTTCTTATAATGGTTTCAATTTTTTTATTTGATAAAACTGCAACGGAATTAAAATATCTTTTTCCTATATAAAAACGGTTAAATTCGCAAAACCCAATCAGGACCTTGGTTTTACCTGTATATTTAGCGAGTTTTTCAAGATATTCAATGTTTTTTTCGACTAATTTTGGATATCGGTCAATAATATCAAAAACAGGATAGCCAAATAAAAAAAGCTCCGGAAAAGCGATAGCGCCTACTTTTAGGTCGTTTGCCCATTCTATATATTTTTTTGCTTTGTTAAAATTGTATTCAATGTCTCCAACAATCGGGTCAACCTGAGCAAGAACAATGGTTTCAGGGGTTAAAAGAGGTTTGATTTTTGATATGATTTCTTTTTTTTGTTCAGGTGAAATAGTATCTATATCAGGGTTTTGGTGAAAATTTGCTCCGCAAAATTCTTGTCCTGAAAGTTCCTGTTTTATTAATTTTGTAATATCTATCATAATTAAAAATCCTTGTGAGCATTGGGTTTTGGTTATTTTAAAATAAGTATATCATAAAGAAAATGAACAATTTAAAATCTAAATCGTTATAATTAATGTAGTGAATAAATTAAAATAAGAACAGTAAATAATTACAGAAAAAAGCAGGAAAATACAATGGAAAAAAAATGCAGCAGATATGAAGAATTATTTGTAATGTCAGATGAGACAGCGCTTTTAGAACATATTAAAGAATGTGAGATATGCAGGGCAGAACATGAGAGAATGCTGCAGGTTTCAAATCTTATAAGTGAAGTAAAACCTTTATATCGCAAAAATAATAAAAAGCCGGTTTTGCGCAGAAGTGTTGGCGTGATGGCGATGGTGGCTTCGTTTTTAATGATTTTTTTAGCATTTTTTGCAATACAGATTACCACTCCCGAATCTTTTGTAAATGAAACCATAGCCAGTATTTCAGGTTCAGATTATACCTATGAACAAATGGGGCTTCCCGTGGATGAATTTGGTCTTATAATGGTGGATTATGATTATTGATTCCTGTAAAAAGCATTACTACAGGCTGATTTCAAGGTAAGGTTTCAAAAGTTTTAGGATAAAATAATGAATTTTAGGGATATATTTCAAAATAAGCAAAAAATTAAGAATATTATTAGACTTGTTACTAAAGAAAATGCGCAAGTTTGTGAAGATTTAGAACAAGAAGTTTATATTAAAGCATTAAAAAATAAGGATAAATACACTGAAACCGGCAAATTTCAAAACTGGATAACAACCATTACATATAATGTTTCAAGAGATTACTTAAAAAGTGCGAAAAATCGCAATGAAACACAGATTGAAGATGAAAATATTGTGGTAAATATTAAAGACAGGAAAAGAAGCCCTGAAGAAACTATGCTGCAAAAAGAACGTCAGTTAAGGATTTCAAGGGCAATAAACTCCTTAAATAAAAAACACAGAGAAGTTGTTATTTTATCTGAAATTGAAAATATAACTTATGAAGAAATTGCCTGCAGGCTAAAATGCCCTGTTGGCACGGTAAAATCAAGAATTTATAATGCAAAAAAAGAGCTCTATAATATACTGAAAGATTTGATTGAGAATTAAAATTTGAAAGGATATTTAATTATGAAAAAACAATTTTTAACCATAGCACTTGCTGCAACAGTTGTAATTGGCGGATTATGCACGGCTGAAGCTGTTCCCTGTAAAGTTGGAGAAACTCCTAAGGCGCCTGCACCATGTCAGAAGGTTGAATGTGAAACTCCAAAAGCTCCTTGCAGGCAAGTAAAACAAAAACCTACACCTGAGCAAATGAAAGCTATGATGGAAAAAAGAATTGAAGAATTTAATAAGGCGCTCGGGCTTTCTGATGAACAGGTTGCTAAGGCTAAAGAAATCAGGGCAAACGGGCATAATAAAATGAAACCTTTGATGGAAAAGAAAAAAGCAAAAATAGATGAGATACGCGCCGTGATGGCTGATGATAATATGGCAGTGAAGGTTCAGGATAAAAAGGTTGAAACCTTAAGAGCTGAACTCAAGGTAATTGACCAGGATATTCGTCAGGCAAGACGTGATAACGAAAAGGAATTTCAAGCAATTTTAACAGATGAACAAAAAGTAAAATATGCTCAAATTAAAGAAGAGGGCAGGAAACACTTCAGACAGCATCATAAACCACAAGGACCAGAAAATTTCAGGCACAGAACACCTGCGGGCGACCATAGATATAGACCTGCACCCGATAAAAAGTAAAATTTAATATTTATTAATTTTAAACCGGCAGCCTTTAGATTAAGGCTGCCGTTGTATTTTTGGTTATAAAAGTATTAAGTAAATTGCAAACATTTAAAAACTATAATATAATTTGTTTAGAATTTATGAATGGAGAATAGTTCTGATGAAAATAAAAATATTCAATAAATTAAGTGAAAAATTTAATTGCAAAGCTCTTCAAAAGAAAGGCTTTACTCTTGCCGAATTAATGATAGTATTAGCGGTTTTAGCAGTTATTGCAGCAGTTTTAATGCCTACAGTTTTTAATTCTATGCCTGATGAGAATAAACTTAAGTTCAAAAAAGGGTATTACACCTTAAAAAGAACAATAGACCAAATGGTAAACTCTGATGCATATGATTCTACTGACGGAAATTTTGGACCAAAAGAAGGGTATTATATTGGTTCTCATCCATATGCAACTACAAATGATAATGATGGTTCAAAAAAGTTTTGTATAGAGTTTGCTAATACTTTAAATAACGTGGAAGAACAATGTACTAATTTTGCAAATACATTACAAACCGGTATTACAATTCAAAACTTTGATGATGCAACCAGCGCAGAGACAAGTACAGCAATTGATGCAAAATGTGCTGCATCAAGTTTAACAACTGCAGTAAATGTTAAAACGCAGGATGATGTTTACTGGTGGCTTCCTCTTGATAACTTTGCAGAACAGGTTAGCGACGGTGCTTCACCTTCCAGCAATGGAAAGGCAGCAACAATAGACGGTTATTCAAATATTCCTGCTTATTATGCTGTTGTTTGTATGGATGTTGACGGACCGAACGGTGCTGAGGCTCCATTTGGTTTTGGCATAAGACGTGACGGCAAGGTTATTGCAGGAGCACATGCTAAAGAGTGGCTCCAAGAAGGCACAACAAATGTGCTTCCTGATGCGGACTAATAAGATGATAAGTATTTAAAAGAAAGATATTATAACTAATGGAAAATTTAGCAACAATTGGTATATTTGGCGGTTCAGGGTTTTATTCATTTTTGAATAACGCAAAAGAAGTGACTATTGAAACACCATATGGACATACGAGCGATAAAATTACAATAGGCGAAGTTGCCGGCAAAAAAGTTGCCTTCATGCCAAGGCATGGCAGAAACCATTCAATTACGCCCGAAAATGTTAATTATAGGGCAAACGTGTGGGCTATGAAGGAGATTGGTTGTAAAAGAGTTATCAGCCCGTGCGCTGCAGGGTCTTTGCAAAAACACATTAAACCGGGCGATATAGTTTTTTGTGACCAATTTGTTGATTGGACGTTTGGTAAAAGAAAAGATACTTTTTTAGAAGGACCTTTGGTTACCCATATCAGTGCTGCTGACCCGTATTGTTCTAAATTTAGACAGGTGGCGATTGAATCTTGTGAAAAATTAGGGTTTAATCATCATAAAAAGGGCACCGTTGTTGTAATTAACGGACCAAGATTTGCAACAAAGGCAGAAAGTAAATTTTTTACAGCTCAAGGGTTTGAAGTCATTAATATGACACAGTATCCTGAAAGCTATCTTGTAAAAGAAATGGATATGTGTCCTTTGAATATTTCTTTAATAACAGACTATGATGCAGGTTTGGTTTCAGATACAGAACCTGTAAGCCATGCGGCTGTTATGGAAGTATTTAAGAATAATATTGAGAATTTGAAAAAACTTCTTTATGAAATTATTGTAAATACTGAAGAAGGGGACTGTGCTTGCCATAGTACGGTTAAAAATTCAAGAGTCTAACCGCTAGTAATATGTATTTATAAATATAGGATTTTGCGGTATGTATTTTTAGATTTTAAAAACGAGAATATATGATATCATACGGAATTTACCAGCTTTTTAATTTAATAATGTTTTTAATGCTTATAAAGGTTTTATTAAGCTGGTTTCCTAATATTAATTGGTTTAAGGAGCCATTTCATTCATTAAGAAAATTTACAGATATTTTCTTTGAACCGTTCAGAAAAATTATACCTCCTGTCGGCATGATTGATTTTTCGCCTATTGCTGCTTTTTTAGTGTTAAGCATATTGCAAAATATAGTGTGCAGAGTTTTGGCAAGTTTTGGGCTTTAGTTTTTTATTGCAGTATGTATACTTACCAACTTTTGTTCTATTAGTGTGATTTTTGGCAAAGTTTGACATTTTAATGCTTGCATATAAACTTTGTTTCTGTTAAATTAATGTTTGTAATTTAATGTTTTTGCTTTTGCAGAAGTATTTAAATTATTTTGAGAATTTGATATGCGCCTGTAGCTCAGCTGGATAGAGCAACTGCCTTCTAAGCAGTAGGTCGAGCGTTCGAATCGCTCCAGGCGTAAATCTTTGAAGATAAAAATATTCATTTTGGTAAAATAAGATATATAAGAATTTATGGGTATTGATTACTGTATTTTAACGACCATTTTGATTTTTACGGATACTTTGATTTTTTTCTCAAAACCCGTATAAACAGGGGCTTTTTAGGTTGGAAGTTTCTCAATTTAAGAAAAATCAAACTGGACGAAAACGGACTTTATTAGGATAAAATATAGGGTGTATTTTAACGACCATTTTGATTTTTACGGATAGTTTGATTTTTTGCTTGATATCCCCTTAAACAGGGACTTTTTTGGTCGGAAGTTTCTCAAACTTGGAAAAATCAAACTGGACGAAAACGGACTTTATTAGGATAAAATACGGCTCAAAATTCTTCCCCTAAAATCTAGTCATTGCCTAAATCTAACACCGGTTTGATTTTTTACGGATACTTTGATTTTTTTGGAAAGTCCGTTTTGAAATTTGGAATATTTTCTATGCATTTTTTATTGTAATTATTCTGTAAAATTTTCCATCTTTAATTGATACAAAACCAACACAATGCTCGGAAGCAGTGTTCCAATACTCAAGCTTCAGAGCTAAAGTGTTTGTGCTATGAAGGATGAAAATAAATATATAAATATAAGCAAAGCTTCTAGTTCCTCACTCGTTGAAAGAGTTGGTGCAAGCACCACTCTTAACTCGTTCGTCCCTATTAAAGACGTTGCAGAAGCCAAAGGTTTAAAAAGCACTCGTTCATTGAGATTGGAAATCAACAAACCCGAAAGTAAATATATTTCACGTGAAATCAAAGTTAATGGCGGAACATCCTATGAAATATTGTTTTCAAGTTTAGAGCCTGAATTACAGGATAAACTTAGAAAATGCGAAACAAAATCAACGGCACTTGTTCCGCTAAATTATCAACCGCCCATCATAACAGATAAGGCGAGATTAACTGCAAACCATAGAATAAATATTGTTAAATCTGCTCTTAAATACAGAAAGAAATACAAAACTCAAAAAGAAGCAGATTTTGAATTTTTAGATTTATACAATACAGGATTATACCTCCCAAAAGCTTATGAATTCCTTGGATCAATTTCAATAGGAACCCTAAGAAGATATATTCAATCCTACAAAAAATCAGAAAACATAGAAAGTTTAATTCCCCAATACAAAATATCAAAACAAGGCGAATACAACGGAATATTGGATAGTGAGATGAAAAAGATTCTTCTTACTCTATTACTTCATCAAAACCAATTTAATTTTAATAAAGCAATAAAACTTACTAAAGAAATATTAATTAGAAAAGGATACAAAAGAGAAGAGCTTCCCTGTGATTTAACATTTAAACGTTACGCTGAACACTTAAAAAGAATAATTATGCAGAATGGACTCTAAAGCGTGAAGGTATAAAAGCATATCACGATAAGGTTGAACCATATATTGAAAGAGATATCTCTAAAATTGAGGTTGGCGATGTAATTATTGCTGATGGTCACGTTCTTAACTTCCAAGTAATAAATCCATTTACTGGTAAACCAACAAGAGCAACGCTTGTTGGTTTTTTAGATTGGAAATCAACAGCCCTTGTCGGTTATGAAATTATGATGACAGAAAATACTCAATGCATCGCCTCGGCTTTAAGGAATGCAATTTTAAATCTCGGTTTAATTCCAAAAGTCGTATATCAAGATAATGGGAAAGCTTTTAAATCAAAATACTTCCAACATTTGGATTTTGAAGAAGATGGTTTTAACGGAGTGTATGCTAATTTAGGTATCCACTCCGTTTTTGTAAAACCCTACAATGCAAGGGCAAAAGTCATTGAGAGATTCTTCTTAGAATTTCAGGAAGAGTTTGAAAAACTAATGCCAAGCTACATCGGGACTTCAATTGAAAACCGCCCGGCTTGGATGAACAGAAATGAAAAACTCCATCTTCAAATTCATCAAAAACAAACAGACGGAAAAATTCCAACAGTACAAGAAGTAATTAAATATATTGATTGTTGGCTTGAATATCATAATTCAAAACCCTGTCCTAACGACCGTTCAAAAAGTATTCAAGAGGTATTAAATTCTGTTCAAAGACAGGATATTAATAAATCTGCTCTTGATTATTTAATGATGAAAACAGAAGGCAGGACTATTAATAAACATGGAATTACCTTCCTAAATATGCATTACAGAAGTGAAGCCATACTTGGACTTAGGGATAAAATATACATCCGCTACAGTTTATTCGATCTTTCAAAAGTCTATGTTTATTCGGCTAAAGGTGAATTCTTATGTGTTGCAAATCGAGTACAAAAAGTCCATCCTATGGCAAGAATTTTAGGAACTGTTAAGGATATGGAAGAATACAATCAGCAATACAAAAAGCAACAACAAATTAAGAATAGACTCATTAAAAAAGTCAAGGAATTCTACCAAACAGAAGATATTCCGCTTCTTGAAATCGAGCCGGAAATAATTGATGAAATTGCTCCAATTCTTGAGGAAGAACCAAAACCTAAAAAAGAACGTAAGCAAACACCTCGTGAACAGCAAATGAACAAACCATTCTTTAACTCCGATTATGAAAAATATGAATGGCTCATAAAACACGGCTGTACAAACTCTGAGGATAGGGTTTGGATTTTAAATTATCAAAAATCAGATGAATACTTAAACCTTTATGGAGATTAATATATGAAAAAGACATTTATTAAAACAAAGAACGTTAAACGATTTATTACATTGATGGATGAGCTTCAAAAACTCCCTCCCAACATTCCAAAATTAGCCCTTGTTTATGGAGACCATGGGCTTGGAAAAACCCATTCTATTATATGGTGGGCAACGAGAAATGATGCTATATATGTCAGGGCGAATAATGAAATAACTCAAAACGGATTATTAAAAGCAATTCTTGAAGAATTAGGGGAACGACCTTTTTACCTTATGCAGGAAAACTACAATCTGGTTCTTAAACACTTAAGAAAAGAATCCAAAATTGTAATTATTGATGAATCCGACTATTTAATTGGCGGTAAAAATTCAATAGAAGTATTAAGAGATATTCAAGATAATACAGGAGTTCCGATTGTTTTGGTTGGAATGGGTTCTGCTGATAAAAAACTTGCAAGATATCCTCATCTAAAGGATAGAGTCTACAAGGAGCTTAGATTTAAACAATTTAATCAAGATGATATTTCAGACATTTTAAGCCAATTAACAGATTTAAGTTTTACGGAAGATGCAATTATTTATCTTGCAACACGCACAAACCAATTCAGACAGCTTGTAAAACTTATAAACAAAATTGAAAAATTATCTAAAACTAATCAAATCGAGGAATTAGACGAATACACATTGAAAGGACTTTTAAATGAAAGAACGAATATTAAAGCTTTGTCGAAGATTGAAAAGTTGTACGCTTGACGACCTGATACAGCTTACGGAAACTGATAAGGAAACTATAAGTTTAAATATTCTTTATTTAGGGCAAGAAGGCTTAATTCAAACAAAAAATGAATTAATAATAATTAATCATACAAAAATGCCAAAAGATGATATTGCAAATAAAAATTTGAATTTGATGTTTCAATATCGTACCCCTGAAGAAGCAGATATAATATTAAAGAGCTTTTGTCTTGGAATTCCTCCTCAAAAATTATGTCACCTAATTAATGTAAAAGAAAAATGCACCTGCGATTATTATTGTATTTTTAGAAAATTAATTTACGAACGACAATTTAAAGGATTATTAAATTTATTTTTTGAAAAGCCCCAAATTGGCAGATATAGAAAATTTTATGAAAAATATGCATATTTTTATATTTACAATAATCAAGTTTATGTGAGCGATAAACTTTTAAAACATACTAAGGTTGAGAAAAATTTTAACAAAACTGCAATACGGGAATTTAAGAAAGTATACTCTTATCTTACAAGGGTTGAAAGCCATAATATAAATGAAAATTATATGTACTTTAGATTGGCTGAGTGTATCTGGAGAAGAAATAAGTCTTTTGAGGAATTGTTCAATGATTTAAAATTTAATTTGCTTAACACATTTTAATAAATTTGTTGACAATTTTTTTAAAATCTTAAATCTCTTTATTTACAATAAAAGAGATTTTTTAATTTATTTTTTCAAATTTTATGCAAAAGATGAATACTGAATTTGCACTTATTTTTTTGTCAACAAATTGACAGGATTGAATTTCAAACCCTTTTAATAGTCATAATTTTGAATATAATTGAATTACAAGCAAAGGGTGTTTTGATGCAGTAAACAAGATAGCCTATTTGGGCTGATTTGTGCTGTACAAAATTCTTAAAGCCAGTTGAAAATTTTAGATAAAGAAAAGGAGTTTATTATGACTATAACAAGAGAAGAATTAGATTCAATTTTTAAGGAATGCAATAAATTCTTTAATATGATTAAAGAAATGGATAACCGTAAGTTGAAAGCGATAGATAATATTGAAAAACTTCAAGAAGAAACTCGGAAACTAAAAGAACAACGTCCTGCCTTGCTTGCGGATGGAAAAAGTGTTGGAAAGATTAATAAACGACTGAAGAAAATAGAAGAAGAAATTTAATTAAATCAAGATTTAATTAAAGGGATTACAGAGAAAAAGAAAAATTTAGAAATTTCTATTCATAACGCAAGAAATAAAAAGCAAGATGCTTTTCAAAATTATGTTAAAGGCATTAAATACAAAGTAACAAAGGAGTATATGGAAATAGCCCCAAAATTTGCCGAACTTGTCAGGGATTATATTCTTCTTGAATTTATGTATTATGGCTCTGATCGAATCTATGTTTCAAATATTCCATATAATGATATAAAAAGAATTCCGAGTTTAACCAGTGAAAATCCTTTATTTGAACATAAAATCTATGATTTATATATAAATTATGATGACATTGTGAAAGAAAAATACAATATCCCGGATTACGAAGTTCATAGGATCAGATAAATGTTTTACAACTGTCAAAATACACCGATTCAAAAGCTTATTTTGGACGGGTATATTTTCTTTTATTAAATGCAAATAAAATTCAATACAAAGCCTTTTGAACACTTTTTGAACAGGATTTGGATAATCTTTAAGGTGTAATGAATTACATTTTTACAAATAAGCTAATTAATTGCCAGTTAATGCTAATTCTTTATCTGGAATTAAAATACCAAGTTTAGGGTCGTCTTGTTTAATAAATCTAACCTTTGTCATAACTTCCTCTTCGCCAATTATTAAATCAATATTACTCTGCATTCGTGCCAGTGCTTCTTCATTGTGATAATAAATTTTTATAACGGATTTTTCCTTTGCAAGAAGAATATGTTTTAAAATACTATGGTCAGTTTTATCAAGAGAATGTCCTATTATATGGAATGTCGGAACATATATTTTCTTGGGATATTTTAGTTCATTTAACAGTTCTTGATACGGTTCTATTGTTCCATATTTATGTCTTTGATGATGTTTTTTGAATATATTAAATTCGACAGGAATTTGTTCGTTATCAAAGCTATGAGTCCCTAAAACCATATTGCATTCATCCTCATTATTTATTTTTCCATGTACATAAACTGCTTTGGTTTTTATTCCACAAGAACAATAATTGAAGTTTATTTTATAAAGCTGTTCACAGGTATCTGTATAATTAAAATTCAACAGGCTTACACAATCGCTATTTACACGCAAGTTGAATTTAGGTATCTTTTTTATTTTTTGTTTTTCTTCTTCAAGTAAATATTTTTCAAACTCTTTTACAAAATCTCGAAGTTGGTTATATAAAAACTCAATAAAATCTTTAATTTTTATACAATAGCAATCTTTAGTGGAGTAAAAAGTACTAGGTGTCCTAAAATACTTTTGAACTTCATCAAAATTTAATTCCATATGATCTTTTGAAATCCAAAAAGTTATATCTTTATACCCTCCATGTGAAACACTGTTTTTAAAATAGGGTAGCTCGCTCAACTTTAAGATTACATTATAAATTTCATTTTCAAGGTCAATCCATTTATCACCGGCTAGTGTTTTATTTAGAAAATGTTTAACCCAAACATTGTTATATAAAAAATTATTACTATTGTCTGCACCTATACTTTTAATACTACTATATTTTTCTTGGCAATATTTCAAAAAATCATTATATTTGGTATCTAATTTGTGTGCTAAATCAAATCCGTTTCCTAAAACCAAAATATCCATAAAACTACTCCTGATATTCTTTAAAGTTTTCCACCTGTTCCATAACTTTATTAAATACTTCAGGACTATATTGTGGAGGATATCCGTTTTTAACTAAACAGATCTTTATATCAAGTTTCAGTTGGTCTCTAACATTTTGATTATTAAGCCAATCGGCGAAAGATGATTTAGTATCAATTATTTCTTTAACTTTTTTGGCTAGCACTTTGCATTTATCATTAATGGTTATACCATTGGTTTCTTTATCTGTTCCATATTCAAAATTATATTGATTCCGTAAAGCAATCAAAATATCATAGAATGCTTTTTCTTCAAAAGTTAAACCAATTTTACGAAAACTTTCTCTATTTTCATTCATCTGTTGCAAAATATTTAAAGCTTGTTCTGTTGCATTCTTGATAATATCTTCCGAAGCTTGCTCTTGTGCTTCCCCAGCTTCTTCAGCATCAAGGTGTTTTCGCCTTTCATTATATTCTGCAATTGTTTTTTCTAGCATTTCTTGGAAAGTCTTTGATGCAAATTGATTTACTTTTCCATATTCTTTAATCTGCTTGCGCAACATCTTCACAAGAAGTTCCAGTTTGGTTGCCGGCATTTTAATATCTGATAATTTTTCAAAGTATTCAGGTGAGAAAAGATCTTCTTCTTCGCCACTTTCAAGAACACTTTCCACCTGATTATATTTTAAAGCTTCTTCAACCATCTTGGAAACAGTGCAATTCATAGTATCAGTGTCAACCTCTGTTGTTCCGCTCATTTTGCGGACAAATCCCGCAATTGCCATAAAACATTGTGCAAGAGAGGACTCTTCTTCATTAAGATTTCCTGATGGTTGACAAATATCGTAAGCGGATCTCATTCTTTTTACTGTTTTTAAGAAATAAGTTTTAAATGAAACACTTTTAGGACATTTACTTCCTTCAATTTTTAATTCTTGAGTTGAAATAAATACAAACTCTGCAGCTTTTGCAAGTAATTTGTATCGTTCTATAGGATCACAATCAATATTCAAAAAAGGTGTCAAATCATAATTAACAAATAAATTTTTAAGTATTTCAAGTTCTTCTCTAAATACATTTGTTGCTTGCTCAACATCATCTACGGTTGGTGCAACAGAGGTATTTCCACCATAAATTTTCATTGCTTCTCGCATATTATCACGAATACCAATGTAGTCGATAATCATTCCATATTCTTTGCCTGGATATTTTCGGTTGACTCTGCTTATTGTTTGGATCAATAAATGCTTCTTTAAAGGCTTATCATTATACAAATATGTAAGCGAGGGTACATCAAAACCTGTAATCCACATATCTACGACAATGGCTATATGGAAATTTGATTTTTCTTGTTTAAAAGCTGCATCCAATTCTTCTGAACGTTTGTCATTACGAACTCCACCAAGATAGTTATACATATCCGCTTTATCATCTTTGCCAACACTTGCAACCATTGCTATAAATGGCATTGGTTTTAATTCTTTAAGTTCTTCTTCTGTTGTGCAAACATTATCAGGAGATTTCTTTTCTTCAAACCATTCAGGGTATTTTTCTTTGAATTTTAACAACAAATTATATGCAATTTCTCTTTTTGAACATACAATCATTGCTTTTTGTATTCTGTTTGGATCTGCCTCACAAGCTGATACATAGTGGTCGTGAATATCTTTTGCAAGACGTTCTAAGCGCAAGGATTCGCCTAAGATTACCTCCATTGAACTCATTGCATTTTTACTTGCTTCAATATCTTCTTCGGTTGCACCATCATCGGCACATTTTTTGTAATAGTTTTCAATCTCTTTTACTTTTTGTTCATCAAGCAATACTTTTGCTATACGAGGATGATATTTTATTGAAACGGTTAAGCCATCAGCAACAGCCTGATCCATCGTATAACGGTCGATTTCATCACCAAAAGTTTGATAGGTTTCAGCAATAGGAGTTCCCGTAAAACCTACAAAGGTAGCTTTAGGAAATGCTTCTTTTAATACTTTGGCATAAGGTTTTGACACCATTGCCTTCATATTTTCATCAGCGTCTTTACTAAATTGTATCTTTTTAGAATGTTCAAGTTGAGTTCTATGCGCTTCATCTGAAAAACAGATAATATTTTGACGATCATTAATAAGCCCGATTTTATCTTCTTGTCTGTCACAGAACTTTTGAATAGTGCAAATATAAAAACCGCCGCTTTGTCTTGCTGCGAGTTCTTGTCTTAAATGAGTTCTGTTTTTTACAATAGACACTTCGCCCAGATTTAAAAATTCCTTACTTTTTGTAAAAAGTTTTGCACCTTGCTTTTGAAGTTCTTCTCTATCGACAATCAAAATAATTGTAGGAGATCCGATTTCAGGTATATCCGTATAACGCAGAGCAAGTTGACGAGCAAGAAAAGCCATTGTATAGGTCTTGCCGCATCCGGTTGCACCAAAGTATGTGCCACCTTTGCCACTTTTAGAAACAATAGAATTAACGATACTTTGCTTTAAAAGTTTTGCCGCAAAAAACTGAGGATAACGACAAACAATTTCTTTTTCATCTTTATCATAAATACTGTCTTGAAAATAAATATAGTCTCTAAAAATTTCTAAAAATCTATCCGGATTATATACCCCCTTAATCATTGTTTCAGTTTCTTCATATGGAAGTACGGATACGGCATCCCCATCATTAACGCGCCTCCAAGCATAAAAATGTTCATAAGGAGTTCTGACGGTTCCTAGCCTTGTTTTAACTCCGTCTGATATACAAGCTAAAGGACAATAGTGCAATAAATGCGGAATATCTCTCCAATAACGTTCAGTTATTTGTTTCCAAGCATCAAAGATAGTTGCATTTGCGTCTGACGGATTTTTTAATTCGACTACACATAAAGGTATTCCATTAACAAATAAAATCACATCCGGTCTACGTTCTTTTTTCAACCCGTTATTTGTATATTCTATTTCAAACTGATTAACAATACGAAAAATATTTTTAACTTTATTGGGTTCATCAAAAGCGATAAGTGGAATCATTCTCGCTAGTCCATCTTGAGGTATAAATTGAATGCCATCGACTAACCAGCCATAAACCTTATGCAAAGTTGCAAAATCGCTTTCGCTACCCACAAGACGAACAGTATCAAAAATTTGAGTTACTTCATCATCTGTTAAATCAGGGTTTGTATCAGTTATAAATTTCTTAAAATCATCTTCAATTAAAACATCTCTTTTGGTAACACGATTTATATTATTACCCAAAGAATAGTTCCATCCTTCAGCTTCTAAAAATTTAACAAAGGCACATTCATATTCTGATTCACAGTAACGACCGTAATATTCTTTCAATTTAGCCATAAATTATGCCTCCTTCCTTGCTTCTTCAATGGAACCTTTAATTAATATCGGACATATGTCTTTTATTTGCGTTTTAAGTTTTTCATTAATCATTTTGCGCCGTTTGTATGCAACATATATATTTACAATAGATTTTTGAATTTTCATCTCAGGAATTGGTATTTCTATTTCATAAAAACGTTCTAAATCTAGATTTGTTCTTATGCTTGCATCACTCATAAACCATCCTAATCTATCTATTTCTTTACGAGAAAACCACATCATTACATATTCTGGAAGTATTGATTTATCCTTTATTTCGAAAACTGAATATGCAGGAGATATTATTATAGGATTTTCTTTATCATACAAGGCTATGCGAATACATTCATCTCGCCCCGTTTGCATTCCGGAAAAAGCGAACTGTCCTTTTTGTACTAATTTATATTTTGTCAAATTGACATTAATTGTATTTGCTACCGTAGGCATAAACTGCTTTTGTATATTGATACCCTGAACATCAGTTATCGTATTTTTGGTGTTTCGATAATCAACTTCTTCAAGGATATTGCCGACACAAATCTTTGAAGATTTATACTTGTATTCATTAATTAGTCCTTCGTAAGAGAGTTTCAAATCATCCAAACCATGTTCATAGCTTTTTTGATTAGCAAGCATAGAGCTATAAATATCAACATATTTCTGTTGAATTGGAAGTGGTGGTAGATCTATATTAAATTCTGATAAATTTGAGACTCTAAAATAATTGCGTGCCGAACCAACTGCCTCAAACCAACACTTTCTTGCAAATTCATTACGCTTGATAAACATATTTAGATATTCGGGTAAAATAAGATCTTTACGAGTAATATAAAAGATTTCATAAAGCGAGGAACAAATAGCTTTATTGAAATCTGTATTTAATGCTATAGAATTAAGCTCCATTCTTGCAGGATTAAAAACAAAATCATTTTTGTAGAAAACATTATATATTGATGTATCTGCGCCGTCCTGTTTGGGGAGAATAAAACCTTCACGTGAAACACCCCAAGCAGAAAGTTCTTCTTGACCGTTATATTTCTCCCGTCTTTGTTCTATAAGATTTCCAAGTTTATATCTAGTCAACGCCATAGCCAATCCCCTTAAATGCTTCTTCCAGCATTTGCTGGGATTGCTTTTCCTGTTTAAGAATTTCTTTCATTTCAGTTTGAATGCGAGTCATTTCTTTTTCGTAATCAATATCTAAATCATGGTCAATGAACTCAATGTATTTGCTTGGAGTTAGCGCCCAACCTTTTTGTTTGATTTCCGAAATTCCTACACTTCGATAAAGTTCCGGAAATTCATATTTTGTACCGTCAGTTCCCTCGTTTTGCCAAGTGTGATATATTTTTGAGGCTTTTTCAATTTGCTCGGCAATTAGACATACTTTCTTCTTGCCTTCGTTTTTAACAGGATTTTCTTTCCATTGACGCAAATCCATAAAAAGAAATTCGTGTTTACGGTTTCTTAAATTACGTCCATGATAATTTCCACCCTTTTTATTTCGATTCAAAATCCAAAGAGTTACGCTAATGTCGGTTGTGATAAATAATTCTCTTGGTAGGACAATAATTGCTTCTACTCTATCATTTTCAATTAATTTTTTGCGGATTTCTAAAGTATCACCGTCATTTAAAGCACCGTTTGCAAGCAGGAACCCAGCAACCCCATCCGATGGTTTTAAATGAGAAAGTATATGTAAAATCCAAGCATAGTTTGCATTGCTTTCCGGAGGAGTTTCATAATCAGCCCAGCGAGGGTCATTTTTTAAATTATCATCATACCAACCTTTAAGGTTGAATGGAGGATTTGCCATAATATAGTTGAAATATAACCCCTTATGCAAATCATGAGTAAATGAAGAGTCGTTTGTTTCGCCAAGATTATGACTTATTCCACGAAGTGCCAAGTTCATTTTTGCCAAGCGATATGTTGCAGCGTCTTTTTCTTGTCCATATATATTGATACTGTTGATATTTCCTTGCTTTGATTTTACAAGTTCAGCACTTTGAATAAACATACCGCCGGAACCACATGCTGGATCATAAAGAGTTCCTTCATAAGGTTCAATCATTGAAGCTATAAGCTGAACAACATCGTGTGGAGTATAAAATTCACCTTCTTCTTTTGTAGCGTTAACGGCAAATTCTTTAAGAAAATATTCATATACTCGCCCTATAAGGTCTTTTTCTTCCCCGAAAGCTTTATGGCTGATTTTATTAACCTCATCAACAAGCTTTTTAATGTCATTTGGCGCAAGGTTACGTGTTGTAAAAGTACCTTCAATAAAACAACCTTTTAGTTGCTTGGAATTTGTTGCAATACTATGAAGAGCAGTATCAAGAGCAACATTAAGTCCTGGTGCAGTTGTATTAATAATAGTTGACCACCGAGCCTCTTTTGGAAGATTATAGGTTCCATCTGTAAAAGTTGCGTCTTCAAAGAAAGCGGCTCTTATATTTTCATCTTCAGGATCCAACCCCTGTTCAACTAATGTTTTGCGAAGCTTATCTACACCATCTTCATATTTTTCACCAATAAAACGCAAAAATACAAGAGTTAACATCATATCTCTTTTTTCAAAGAATGATCCGGAGTTTCTTGCGGCACGTAGAATATCTCTGCAATTAAATAGAATATTATTAATATTTAACTCATTTTTAGAACTACTTTTCTTTGCCATACAACCTCGCTTTTTATTAAGACTATCTTATCATGAAAATAGTCAAGCGCCTGTTGTGTAACAAACCTGTGATAATTTGATTATGGTATGCAAGTATGGCAAAAATTAACAAAAATATTAAATTTTTTGCGTAATTCCATTTTTCATTAATGTACACACTCTTTTAAACAAAGTATTATAAAATCCGGGTTCGATTCGTTGAGCCACTGTTAGAGCTCCTCTTAATGAAATTAATTCTTGATAAGATAATTCTTTGATATTTTTACCTTGCATAATTGATTTAATTTTTAAGATATTTTTAATCGGAACCTTGCCTTCATTGTTTGCAGAAATTCCATGTCCTGTAATTATCTTAAAATCATCAGGGTTATACCATTTTGTTTTCTTTTTCTTTAATATGAGTTTTTGCTGCTTCATTCGTTTTTCAACAAAATTATAAAATGATGTTGGTATAGGTTTTTTACTTGAAAATGTTATATCATCGACATAAACACTCATATTTATATTTAGTTCTTGCGCTTTTTTATAAATATCTTCAAAAGTTTTTGCATAAGCAAAATATGCGAGAATAACGCTTGTCGGAGCACCTGTTGGTAGATGCGCATCAAAAGTGGTTAAATTAGTCAAAATATTTGCAATATCATTTGGAATTTCTAAAGAGTGCTTATAAAATTGTAAAACCTTTATGCTATCGGTGCTTGGATAAAAGCTATGTATGTCAATGCATAATATGTATTTATTTTGGACATGAACAAGAGCATTATCTATGAAGCTTTTACCTTTTATGCCAGAAAAGAGATACAAAGGGGTTTCAAATTTCTGTAATTCTTTATTTAACTTCCGTTGAATTGATTTTAACTGTTTTGCAGGAGCTTCTATAATTCTTGTACCATTGCCATTATGTTTTGGTTCTTCATAAACTCTATATAAATTATCACTACATAAATCCAATAATTCCTTTCTTGCAATACCAAGATATTTTGCTAATTTTGTTTTATTTCCAATTTTATATAAAAAACTACTTTTCGTCATTGTTGTTAATTGTTATATGCTCAACTATTTGCAAAAATTTGAGCATTTTATTTCTTATGCCAATTTTTAAATCACTTCTATCATTGTCTAATTCTTCTGAAAATAGCATGATGGCGGATGTTGAAATTTTAAATCTTTTTGAATATTTTTCTATTAAATCTAAAGACGGTTTCTTTTTTTGAGATTCAATTTCTGAAATATAGCCTTTTGACACATCAAGTTGCTCTGCTAATTCATTTAATTTAACATCATGAAAAACTCGTATTAATCTTAAAGCTTCACCTATCATTTATAAATTCCTATATTAGATAAAAAAGAGTATTCTAGCCTTACTTAAAATGCTTTAATAATTCTAAAACAAGAATTACAGCTCTAATAATGGTGTAAAGCAAACCAGTCCATTTTTTGATTCTGAGTTTCTTTCTCATTTCGTTTCTCCTTTCTAGCAGACTTCTGCCTGGTTCCCCACCTAAAAAGGAGCAATTGGTCAGGATTAGTTTGTTCGAATACTCTATTATCTGGATTAACAAGTTCCCCTTATCAATCCACGTTATGGGAACAACCTTCGTATATAACCTGATTCGTATAGCCAATAAATGTATATACAAAATATGTTGTACATCACGGATATTGCTATAAGGTTATCAAGGTACAAATATACGTCGCCGCCCCATTAGTTGAGTTGTTATTACCAACTCTCAAGAGTCTTAACTCTCATGTCAAAACGGGAAACTTTGACCTGTACATATCATCTGATAAATGAAAATTATTGTCAAGAACTTTGTTAGATTTTAGAGAATATTGTTCACAATAATTTACATTTTGCGGTTGCATTTTTCTGGAAATTTCTGTTACTTTTTCTGTTTCTTCATGTTAATTAACAATCGCCTGAATCTAACACCGGTTTGATTTTTTACGGATACTTTGATTTTTTTGGAAAGTCCGTTTTGAAATTTTGATGAAAAATTTTTAAAAAAATTAATGTAAAATCGGTATTGATTATAAATGTAAGATAACAATTAGTTTGACAACAGAAGAAAATAGTTGGAAACATAGACTACAAAGTCGGAGAAGCAATTTCTCAAGTGTTAAAAATTTAGCCTGTTTTAAAGATGTGGAAGTTTTTACCCTAAAATGATATAAATTTATTTTGACTTAATAGATGAAACTCAACAATAATTGCAATTTATGGAAATTTAAAAAGTAACATAAGGTTTGAAAATACAACATTAAAGTATTACTTCAACGGAAGTAAAATTATATTATCTTATGGAAGTTATACAGATTTTAATATGAGTAACAGTTCATGGAATTGCCAATACTATAACAATTAGTTCTGGTTTGGCGTGTATATCCATCACTAAAACCTTTTGCGGCTCCAGATAGAGCTTCTGCCCAAACTTTCGCATTATTTTCTTTTCGTTCTACAATTAGTTTATTGGTTGATTCAAGCATTTTTTTGTAATCATCGTAATATTGCTTGCACTCGTTATTGTTTAGGGTGCATAAGTAATCATATGCTTTTATCATTTTATTCGGCTTTAATTTATATGCAGATAAAATTATTGCTTTCTTAATTGTGTTTATGTCTCCAACTTCATTTTTGACTGCTTTGTTTGCGTAAATATATGCCTTGTCTGCATATTTTTTATCTTGTGTAATATCATAGCGTTGCCCGTAATATTCAACTAGCAGTTTGTAAAATAAATTTCTATAATCTTTTTGAGCATCTGGTTCAATAGAGTTGATATCTTGTTTGAGAGCGCATTTGCAAGCCATTATATAGTCATTCGCATTATTTGTTTTGTCTGCTTGATTAAATAAATTTTTACATGGAGTCAATATTTCGTAAAACAATGTTTTATCTTTTTCTAATGCAATACTTAATTTAAAATCTTTTGCCGATACAACCGTGCTTGAAATAAAAATAATAAATAAAGCAAATAGTAACTTTTTCATTGTTTCCTTAAATGTTTTAGCCTATTTTATATAGCTAATTTTATTATTAAATGCTTAGAAAAGCAATTATTGTGTAAAATTTTCAAACCAACTGTTACTTTTTCTCAAATTAGTTGTTAGTTTACAGAAAACTTATGAAAAAGTTTTTATTTAAGCTTTTATCTTACACTCACCCCTTCATCCATATATTTTATTAATGGATAGATGAAAAATTCTATTATGCGGCGTTTGCCAATTTCAATTTCAGCGTTTAGCGTCATTCCTGTTGAAATTTTTTGCTCTTTACCGTCTATAATTAATGTATTTTTGTCAAGTGTGATGTATATTTCATAAACCGGTCCCAATTCTTCATTTTCTATACTATTTTGGGAAATTGATTTAACTTTACCGTGCAAAAGCCCGTATTTTTGAAAATCATAAGTATCAATTTTGATTGAAACCGGCATATCTGGTTTAATAAATCCAATATCTTTATTTAAAACTGTAGCCTTAATTAAAAGCGGTATATCGGCAGGAGTCAGGGCGATTAATTCCTGTGCAGGAGTTACAACTCCGCCGATTGTATGAACCATTAATTTATCAACATAACCATCTACAGGTGCTGTTATTTTTTGATTAATATTACTAAATTCTATCTGCTCCTTGCTTGCTTCAAGTTCTTTTATTCTTTTATTTGTTTCGGTTAAGTTTTCAAGCTTTTGTGCTTTAAAATCCGCTTTTAATTGTGCTATTTCATTTTGGATTTGTCTTTTTTGTGCCTGAAGTCTTTTAATTTCAGCTTCAGTTCTATTAACAGATTCCCTTAAGGCGATTGTTCTATCCTGCGCTTCTTTTACATCGTTATATGCAACTATATCTTTGACGTTTTCAAGCCTTTTTTCTCTATCAATAGAGCTTTGAAGCTGGTTTTCATAGTCTCTTTTTTGGGCGAGGTTAGAATCAATTTGTCTTTCTATTTGTTTAATTTCTTGATTTTTCGCACCAATAAGGCTATTTAAAGCTTTTAAGCTTTCATTATATAAATTCTTTTGAGCTTCATCTTTTGAATTAAATTTCTGCTCCAGCCCTTGAGCTTCAAGTCTTTTAGCTTCTTCTTTGCTTGTTTCAAGGTTTTCTTTTACGGTTTTTAATTGTGCATCGGTTGTCATTGTGTCAATTAAAACAAGAAGCTGGTCTTTTCTAACAAAATCCCCTTCTTTAACCAATATTTCTTTTATAACACCTGTTTCAAGCGGCTGGATAATTTTTGCTTCACCATCCGGGATAACTATACCGCGTGCAGTTATAACGATATCAATTTTTCCGATAATAAGCCAGAGGATAGTAATTATAATTAAAGAAACGACTGTCCAAAAGGTAAAACGCCCTAATGGGCTTACGGGAGATTCTTCAATTTCACTCAGCAGCGGTTTAAATTCATAAGAATCATTTATTTTTCTTAAATGCTGTCTTATTTTATTAAGCATTGGCACCGTCCCCGGCTGCAATTTTTAACCCTGCATTATCATTATTGAAAGCTTGCTGATTGTACAGAAAATTATAATACCCTCTTTTATTTTTAATTAATTCACTATGGCTGCCTGCTTCAATAATATGTCCTTTATCCATAACAAGGATAATGTCGCAGTTTCTAACGGCAGTGAGTCTGTGAGCTATAATAAATGTTGTTCTATTTTTGGTAATTTGTGCCATATTGCTTAAAATTATTTTTTCAGATTCAAGGTCAAGTGCTGATGTTGCTTCATCCATAATAAAAATCTTCGGGTCTGTAATTAAAGCCCTTGCTATTGCTATTCTTTGTTTTTGACCACCAGATAAACTTGAACCTCTTTCACCCACGATTGTTTCATAACCTTCAGGAAATTCTGATATAAATTCGTGCGCTCCTGCAATTTTTGCAGCCTGAATTATCATTTCAATTGAAGCATCGGGTTTTGCAAGGGCTATATTTTCCCTGATGGAGCCAGCGAATAAATAATTTTCTTGCAAAACTATTCCTATATTATACCTAAGCCAGGTTGGATTCATTTGTCGAATATCAATCCCATCAATAAAGATTGTTCCTTCATTTGGAAGGTAAAGTCTTTGAATAAGCTTTGTAATAGTGCTTTTGCCGCTTCCGCTCCTTCCTACTATCCCTATATTCATTCCTGGTTTCACCGTAAAATTAAAATTATTTACAGCATAAGGAGAGTTTGGAGAATATTTAAAACAAATTTTATCAAATTTAACCAATCCTTCAACTTTTGGAAGAGTAATACTGTTGCTTGATTGCACCTCAACAGGGCTATTTAAAATATCGCCAAGCCTGTCTATTCCAAGTAAACATTGCTGAAATTCATTCCAAAGATTTACTAATCTTAGAATTGGGGCTGAAAATTGGTTTGAAAACATCTGAAATGCTATTAATTGCCCTATTGTAAGTTCATTTTTAATAACAAGCTTTACCCCTAAATACAAAATACAAATTGTCATACCCTTTTGAAGCATATTGGATAAAGCACTTGCTATATTTCCCATATTTGAAAGCTTGAAAGATGAATTTATATATTGGCCAAGATAATCTTCCCATCGTTTTTGCATACTTCCTTCAACCGCTAAAGATTTTACTGTTTGAATACCTGTAGTTGCCTCTACAAGATAAGAATTTGACTGTGCGCCCATTTGAAATTTCTTTTCAAGGCGGTCACGAAGTTCAGGGGTTATTATTAAATAAAGGATAGCAATTAAAGTAACAAACCCTAAAACTACAAAAGTTAAAACTCTACTGTAGATGAACATCATAATGATAAATACAAAAGAAAAGAAGATATCTAAAATAACAGAAACAGATTTATTTGTAATAAATTCTCTTATTTGGTCAAGCTCCCGCACTCTTGTTATAATATTTCCTACTTTTCTATTTTCAAAATATGTAAAAGGAAGACTGAAGAGGTGTTTAAAAAGCTTTGCACCTAATTTGGCATCAATTTTACTTGCTGTGTGCAAAAATATGTATTTTCTTGAAAAATTAAGCAAAAGTTCAAAAACCATCACAACAACAAAAGCAAAAGCTAAGACATTTAAGGTGATAAGGCTTCTGTGAACAATAACTTTATCTAAAATTACCTGTGTAAAAAGGGGAGTTATAAGCCCGAACAATTGCACAATAAATGAGCCTATCATTACTTCTGTCATAACCTGTTTATAGGTTAAAATTTCATTAAAAAACCATTTAAACCCGAATTTTATTTTTTGATTTATTAATTTATGAGAGAGTATTATTAAATTATTTCCCGAAATTTCTTCAAGTGTAGTAAAGTCGATATCTTTTGTTTGATTTTCTTCTACCGAATAAATTAAACACCGTTTTTCATCTTTATTTATCTTTAATAAAACAGAATATGAACCATCTTTTTTAAGAATAATAGCCGGCAGCGGGTATTCAACTTTTAATATTTCATCGGGAAGAAGATTTTTAACCCTTGCCTTAAAATCAAATTGCTTTATTATGCGGAGTAATTCTTCAATCTTGATTTCATCTGTGGTTAAAGAATATTCCCTAACCACAGACCTTAAATCAATATTTATTCCGTTAATTTTGGCTATGACATCAAATGCAATTAATCCTGTTTGCATATTTATGATTCCTTTGAAACTCTACATTGAAGAATCAACCAATGTCATAAGCTCTTTTTCATTATTGACATCATCGCAATAGCTTATTATACCATCTTCTGCTATTTTATACGCTGTCATATCCTGAATTATTTTATTGATATCGGAATCAGCTATGCCTGTTGCTGCAGAGGTATCTGTATTTTGCGGTGAGTAGCTTCCAAAACTTGTAATTTTTATTGCTTCATCATAACTTAGCACTGTTCCATCGGCAAACTTGTAGTTTTCTATTCTGTAAGTAGGGTTTGAAAAACCGCCATTTATCATTATTGAACCATTATCATCTTTAAATTTAATAAGTAAATTGCCTTGTGAATATGTAAAAGATATATTATCTGTTGTAATTCCTTCACCAAATTGAATTGTGTCATTATCATTGGAACCTGCATCAGATATAGTATCATTCCCATCACCAAGGTTGTAAATGTAAACATTGTTTCCGGAACTGCCAGACATATAGTCATTACCTCCTCCACCATTAACGGTATTATTGCCGTTTGCCTGTATAATATCATTACCATTTCCACCTATAATAGTATTGTTTCCATAGACTTGGATATTATCATCCCCATCTCCACCATCAAAATAGCTGTAATAAGCACTACTGTTGTATGTATTTTTGATAGTATCTTTGCCGGCGCCCCCATATACTATATCATACCCCTTACCAGATTCTATATAATCGTTCCCATCTTCTCCGTAAATAGTATCATTGCCGTCGCTGCCAGAAATAGTATCATTTCCGGCACCGCCATAAATTATATCATTGCCAAAATCACCACATAGACTGTCATTTCCGCCGTGTCCATATATTGTATCGTTTGCAGAAGAGCCATATATGGTATCAGCGCTTTCCGTACCTTCTATTGGCGAAAAATGTTTGAGCATTTCATTGTGGTTTAATATTGTACCATCGGCAAATTTATAGCTATTGATTTTACCGTTACTGTTATTAAGTATTCCCTTAAGTAATATTGAACCTTCGTACTCTTTAAAAGTGATGTTTACGTCAATATTAGAACCTACAAATTTGATATTTTCTAAAGTAATCCCATCGCCAAATTGGAGTGTATCATTGTTTGAGCTATTACCTTTTGGCACAATAGTATCGTTTCCATCACCCAGATTGTATATATAGATATTGCTTCCGCCTTTATTGTATATATAATCATTACCCAGCCCGCCTATAACGGTATTATTTTTTCCGCCATTCATTTCAATGCGGTCATTTCCTTCACCAGCATCAACATAATTTGATGATGCAGGATTAGAATCATAGTAAAAGAAAGTGATAGTATCATTTCCGGCACCACCGTATACTATGTCTGAACCTTTACTTGCATCAATATAATCATTTCCATCTCCGCCATAAATAGTGTCATTTCCATAGTCGCCCCTTATTGAATCGTTTCCTGCACCGCCGTAAACAAGATTATTACCATTAAGAGCTTGTATTGTATCATCTCCTCCATATCCATATATTGTATCATTGTACGGGGAGCCCTTTATAGAGTCATTTCCTTCCGTTCCATATGTTACAAGCTTTTTTATGATATCATTGTGCGTCATTGTGGTGCCGTCATTAAAATTATAATCTGTAAATTTATACGAAGTCCCGTCAGCTAAGTCATTTTTAATTCTTATTGAACCTTCATTATCTTTAAAGCTTATAATTAAATCATTCCCATCTGCACTGAATTGAATATTTTCTTTTGTAATTCCTTTGCCAAATCTTAAAATATTTCTTGAACTTATTGTGCTAATTGTATCATTTCCATCCCCTAAGCAATAGATTACCGTAGGCACGCCGCTTTCCCAGCTGGTTCTTTCAGTAAAAAGCTCAATGCGGTCATTTCCTTTGCCTCCAACCACTGTATCGCTTCCGTTATGAGTTTGTATCAAATCATCCCCATCACCGCCATTAAGATGGTTTGACCTAAGAGTACCTCTTATCGTATCATTCCCTGCACCGCCATATATTGCATCATAGCCTTCTCCGCCTTCAAGTACATCATCCCCATCACCGCCATAGATTGTATCATTATCATTTCCACCTTTTATTGTATCATTGCCAGCACCGCCATAAAGTGTATCTCTGCCATTACCTCCAAGGATAGAATCATTCCCATCCCCTCCAAAGACTATATCATTCCCTTCACATACATCAATTACATCATTTCCACCTTCACCAAATACAACATCATCCCCTTGTCTTGTATTTATCGTATCGTTGCCGTCATCTCCATATACGGCATCTGCTGCTGTTGTTCCTTCAATGGTATCAGCTTCGCTTGTGCCACTTATTATATTCTTGCCAACAGTATTTAATAGACCGCCATATTCTTCTTCTATTGAATTAAAATGTTCAATATACTTATCAAAATTACCCTGCTTATCATATCCAAAAATTTTAATAATTTTGGTAACTTCTACAAGTTGATTTTTTCCCATTGTTTCATCTTTATTTAAAAGATTGTCAATATATTCCATAACTCCGTTAAAATTATAGCTTACAGTATCGGTTCCAATGCAATATCCAAGGTCAATTAAATTATACAAACTTTTTAAATGTTCATCCGTTTGAACCATTAATTTATAATAAACATATTCTGTTATCTGATTGTAGCAATCATCCAAAAATGGTGCAGCCCAAACAGTAGGGCGACCGTCATTATTTGCCCCGACAAATTCTTCACCCATAAATTTTTCTATAACATGCAGCTTTTGCCCATCATAATGGTATCCGCCGCTTGCAACCGTTACTTTATCAGCCCCTGTCCATTTATACAGAATTTCTTTTATTTTATCTTTTTTAGCTGCCGCACTTTCTGTTGCAACAAAATCTTTAATCAATTCTTTTAATTCACCGCTCTCATCAAGCATCATTGATTGGCGAAGGCTGTGAACCGTACCAAATGAAGAAATATTAGGCAAAGCTTTGATTTCATCCGATACTTCGACAGTATTTATTTCTTTTGAATATGCTTTTTCAACAGCTAAATTAAAATCTCCTAAATTCCCTGTTGTGCCATCTGCATATACAAATGTTCCTTGTGAAATTAAAGTATTCCCATTTTCATCAACTGTATTTTTAGCAGTTGAATTTAAATTAATTGAAATAATGCCAGCTTCTTCAAGCGTTAATAATGTTCCATCTCCTTTTAATATTTTAATATTATTAAATTCACTATCTTCTGCACTAATAATTCCATCATTATTTGAATCTAAATCACGAAGTGCATCAAACCCGGAACTCGCCTTCTTTCCATTGCTTTTAATGTAATTATCCCCAAATATCTCATTTCCGTTATCAAGTTTTCCATTATTATTTTTATCAATGATTAAAATACCGTCATTTTTATCAACCCAAGCTGAATTTTCAGCAAAACCATCCCCCTCATGGTCAAAGTATACACCATTTTCAACAGATGTTGTTCTAATGCCATCACCGTCTAAATCAAGGAGAATAGGGTCACCCGGAGTGGGGTTATCATAACCCGGACCGCCAGAGCTGGGGTAGTCAGGTCTGTCGCCCGGCGCAACCGGCTGTGGGTTCATACTTTCATTGTCATCTTTATCTTTATCTTCGGTGTTGTCTCCAGTGCCATCTCCGCCTTCACCGCCTTCACCGCCACTACCACCGGCTCCGCCGCTTCCATCGCCACCGCTTCCATTACCTTCTGTGTCTTCCCAATTTCCGTCACCATCGTCGCCAACATCTCCGTCATTTGCATCATTAGAATCACTCAAGGTTATATCAAAATCACCATTTCTGAATTTTTCCACGATAATATAATCGCCATTACCGTATGAAATTTTTAAATTTCTTCCGTCAATACCACTCCAAGTAAATTTTACACTTGGAACATTTGATGCATATTTCTTTGTTTCTGTATTGTATTCTCCACCTGTTATAGTATCTCCGTTTATAATTATCAAACCATCTTTTGATTCAACAGTTCCACCATGGTTAGAAGAACGAGCATATTCTATTATTCTGTCATGCCCATCTCCTGTTTTGAATATATACTGGTCGTTTCCCGTACCACCCTTTAAAGTGTCGTTGCCAGTACCGCCTTCAAGAATATCATCTCCGGCACCACCGTTAAGAACATCATTTCCACTGCCGCCATATAAAGTATCATTTCCACCATATGTCATTATATAATCATTTCCGCCATTACCATATATTCTATCATTTTGGTCTGTACACAATACTTTATTATTTTCTGAATCGCCGAGGTAATAATGAGTTGTTCTGTCGTTTTCATTCTTTACGGCAAAATTAAATGTGCGTGGCAGCATATCTTTTTCGCCGAAATGCTTTTGAATTATATCAATTGCTTGTTCCAAAGTTTCTTTGCTTGTGGGTATGCCATATATAGAATTTGTAAATCCTTCCTTATTGTGTATGTTTGTATCATATACCTGTAATGAAGCAGCGTGCTGAATAGTCCAATTTGAAATGGTCTTATATTTGCTAAAATCATTATTCAAAAAATCAGAATGTGGCTTAAACTCATTTTCATAGTAGCCATCAGGCAGATAATACAATGTTGTACCGGAATGTGTTCCACTACAACCTATCGGATCATTCATATTAACATAGTTTGTAATATGAGAATTATTACCAATAGGTATTTTTATGCCGGGTGCATTAAATGTTATTGCGTACGCACCTTTTGTTGTGGCAACATGTTGTGCTAAAGCCCCACCTAGGGAATGTCCTGTAAGAACTATCTTATAGCCTGCATATGCTTTTTCAACTTCATCATACAATTCAATGGCAGGTCTGGTTTGACTGTTTGTAAAATTAAGGCCAATTTGGATATCAGGATATAATATATCTAGCGGTGAATCTGTTCCCCTATATGTAATAACAACTTCTTTGTTGCTATTGTCTACAAATACAGAAGCCTGAAATCCATTCCAAGAAGAAGATACACCATTTTTATCAATTCCGCAATCACTTTTAATTGCTTTCCAAGTTTGTGTATTTTCATCTTGCCCAAGCCAAACATTAATTGCTTCTTGTGCATTATCGTAATGTTTTTTTTCATTTTCTTTCTTTTTTAAATAACATGCCTTTGCAAAAAATGCTAATTTGGCTGCATTATATATTTTAGGTGCCGCATAAGTTGTGGTCATAGGTATATCCTCCTCATATTTTTTAATATTCATAAACTTTTATTTTTTGCTTATTTTCAAAAAGAAATAGCTGATTATTCTTGATTTTTATTGGATATATAGTGTACCAGTCTGTGTCCCCTGTTATTATTTTGACTTTTGTCAGCTTTTTATTTGTTACATCGTATATTGCACTTTCTAAACCTTTATCAAAACGTGAAAACACATCATCAATGTAAACCTCTCCTTCCAGCAATATTATTTTATTATCATTAAGTGTAATTGCATCAGCACCATTTAGCGGGAAATTCCACTTGTCATATTTTTGAAATTTATTTGTTGTTGGGTCAAATTCAATAACATTAGCACCCACTTCACCCTCAGAGCCGATAAATAATACTTTTCCGTTATCTAATTTAACATGTGTTATATACAATCTAATTCCCTTTGGCAAAGGTATTTTTTCAAATGTTCTTGTTTTTGGATTATATAATTCAACAGCATCTCTTGTTATTTCTTTATCATTAAGATAATCTTCAATTTCATAAATAAATACTCTTCCGTCATCTAAAAGAAAATATATGGGGCTTTTATGATATATTGCAGAGTTAAAATCTTTATCTGTAACTGAAGTTTCACGTTCTTCTTTTGTTGCTCTTTTAGAAAATCTTTTTCCTATTGTTTCATCAAATGTTTTTGTTTTAACATTAAAAATTCTAAAATAGCTGCCTGTATCATCCCTATGAAATGTGAATATTTCATCTTTATTTAATAAAATGCTTCTTTTGGGTATAAACGTATTTTGTATTAGTGTAAATCTATTGGTTTTCCTGTTATAGATTTCTATACTTGTTCTTGTTTTGTTAAGTTTTTTGAAATCATTTGTATTAGCTTCTCCAACTGATATTAAAACATTATTTTCATCAAGTTTTAAAGCATGATAAGATCTTCTCGGTATAGTCATATTTGTATTCAAATCAACAAATTTTTCTTCATCAACTTTTAGTATTCTTGCTCCTGTATCCCAACTGCCCGGGAAGAATATTTCATTATCATTTAATTTAACAGGCATAGTACCATCGCAAGTTGGTAAGTGTTTAAGGGCTCTAAACGAACCTTTTGCATAACTTTCCTGATTTAGAAAGAAACAACAAAACAATAATGATACAAAGACTATGGATATAATCTTATTTCTATTCATAAATCTACAATTCCATATTTTCATTCAATACCCCTAACTTATACCCTGCTACATAATTTCTGATTCTTGTTTCTTCAAGTTTTTGCTTTTTATCAAGCAATTCAAGCTTTTTTTTAACACACTCGGCCTTTGCTATTATACCGTTTGTGTTCAACCTTTCAAGGTTTTCAAGGTTTTTATTTACTAAACTCAACGTCCTTTTATTATTCTCATTTTGAATTAGAGAATTTTCCGCATCCAACCTTATCTGTTCATATTTTTTCTTTAATTCAGCAAGCTCCATTTCCTTTTGAACTTTTAATTTTTCTACTTCTATTCTTCTTTTTTGAACCGTATTAACGTTTTTTAACCCATCAAACATAGTAAAAGAGGTTGAAATTCTAAAAGACAAACTCCTCTGTTCAAAATCAGAAAAACTGTCAAAATATTTGTTACTGTCAGACCCATACCAGTTATACCTTGTATCAAAAGAAATTTTTGGAAAATTAGCTCTTTTTTGAATTTCATATTCCTTTTGTTTCTTTAATATCTCTAAATCATAGGTTTTAGCCTCAAAAGAATTTTCAATATCAAAACCTGCACTACTACTTGCAGCCGTTTTTTCAATAGAAAGTTTTTTAACTTCACTCACAGGTAAAATCTCGGGCGTGCTTTTGCCATCTTCCAACCCTTCCTCAAAATCTGCTATTTCAACATCATCCACCCCATAACTTTTATTTGTATAATATGAAAATTCCGTTAATCTTTTTGATAAATTATTTTCTAATTCTCTAATATCTGATTTTGTTTCAGAGATATCTATTTCGGAATTTGTGACTTCAATTTCTGATAATTCTCCTGCACCTCTTAGCCTTGAATTTATTGTAAAAAGCTCATTTTGTAAACTTAAAATCTCTCTTTTTATTCCCAAAGCTTTGTATAACGCTAGAGTTTCGCCGTATAAATCAACAACATCAAGTTTTAAATCCCTTGTATCTTTTAGCAAAAGCGCTTCTTTTTGTTTATCATCAGCTTTTGCAATCTGAAGGTTTCTTTTTCTTATACCAAAATCAAAGATATTGTAATTTAATCCTACTGCTGCAACATCCTGGTAATAATCTCTGTTTAATAATATTTCATTCCCGACAGCTGTTATTTGTCTTGTCCCGTCAGATAAATCGTTATATCTTTCTGTTGTTGCATAGCCTGATAAAGTTGGGAAATATCCTGCACGAGCTTCTTTAATCCCATATTCCGTACTTTGTTTTTCAATTTTAGAGGTCTTCAATTTATATGAATTTTGAAGGGCGGTTTCTAAGAAGAAATCAAAAGTTAAAGTTTCAGCGGCAGAGGGGAGAATAGTTAACCCGCAAATCATTGCTGCGGATATATGTTTTACTATTCTTCTTTTAAATTTAACTTTAGACGTTTTACTTGCCTTTATTAATCTGTATTTTCTTAATTCAAATATTTATTATCTTTTAATTATGTATTTTAATTACTTTACCATAAGCAGTATTATTTGTATCATCTTCTTCTTTTGCATAGCTTTTAATTAGTTCTATTTGTTTTGGTAAAAGCTTTTTTAAATCATAGTTATCAACAATTGTCTTTCTTGCATTCATTCTTATCTTTTGATTTTTATCATTGTGAATGCTATTATTGATAACTTTAGATTCCAAGATCTCATCAATTGTTTTTACAAATTCTTCAATATCATAGAAATTAACGAGATATCCATTTTTCTTGTCCTTAATCACTTCTTCCACAGGCTGTGTTTTAGACCCTACAATTAAACACCCTGTCGCCATAGCTTCTAACATTGACCACGATAAAACAAAAGGATAAGTTAAATAGCAATGAACAGATGAAATTTGAAGAAGTTTTCTGTATTCTTTATACGGCAATCCTCCCGTAAAGTGTAATCTTGATAAATCAAGATTTAAATTTTTCAGCATCAATTCTTTAAATGTTGTATTTCTTAATTTTGGCCCATAGCAAACCCTGTCTTCTCCTGCTATTACAATGTGAAGATTTTTTCTTTTTTGAAGCAATTTTTCAACTATTTCCATAAACTGCGGAAAGCCTCTGTATGGTTCCATTCCACGTGTTGCATAAGTTAAAACTTCATCCTTGCAAGAAAGAACAACGTTGCTGTCAGGAATTTTAAATTCAGCGTCCGGGTTTGGAATAAAGTAATCTGTATCAATCCCATCGTGAATTACATTTATTTTACTTTGTAATTCCTTTGGGAATTGGCTTTTTTGCCATTTAGTTGGACATATTCCTAAATCACAAGAAATTAAATCCTGTAAAAATTGTGAATTATTACACCTTGTTAAGGCCTTTCTGTCATAATCAGGCATTATTCTATCAAAACCGATATCGGCACCAGATGAGTTGTAATACCATTCACAATAATTTATCAAAGGAACATCCGGAAAAACATCTTTAAAAAACATTGAATTTCCCCATCCGTGTGCATAAATTACATCCGGGGCGAACCCTGAATTTTTAAGTGCAATAGCAGCTTCTGCCGCTCCTTGCCCATGGATAATAGATTCCTCATATTGTTTCAAGTACCTGTGGGCATTTTGCGGCACTTTTCTTTTTAATTTGTATAAAACTTTCTTAACACCTTTAATTTCAATTGGGGTTTGGGTATTGCACAAAAATACAATTTCGTTTTTGGGGTCTTTTCCTAATTCTGTAATCATATGTCTAAACTGAGCCGGAAAATTCCTGTGCGAAAACAAAAACCTCAAAATTATTTCTCCCCATTAGTTATCTATATCATATTGCAAAATTATTCACTTTTGAATATTAAAAATTTGCTTTAAAACGCAATTTTTCTCCCTTTTTTCTTGTTTTTAATCTCATCTGTCAAGATTGACGGGATATAGAAACTAAATATATTTTTGCCGTTGATATGTTTTGGTGTATTATTTGTAGAATTTTCAATCAGATGTTTAGTATCATCAATCAGGCTTTCTGCTTTTATAGCTCCACAATGTGCTTCGATAATTTTTCTTGATAAATAAAGTCCAAGACCTACGCTTGCTTTCTTGTATTTTGAAGCGAAGCTTGAATATTTCTTAAATAATTGCTTTATAATTTCATTTTCAATATACTCGCCGGAATTTTCCACATAAAATCTGAAATAGCCTCTGTCATTTACGGCGTTAATTTTAACAATGCTATTTTTGTGAGCATAATTTATAGCATTTGCAAGCAAGTTCATTATCACTCTTTTGATGTGAATTTTATCTGCACAAATATTGCAGCCATCAGGTGTTTCAGTAAATACATTAATTTCAATTCCCTTTTGTACGGCAAGACTCTTTGTTTCTTCAATACATTCATTTATGAGAGCTATTGCATCAAAAACTTCGTAATTTAAAGTCGCAGTTCCGCTTTTAAATTTATAAGTCGCAAGTATTGTAAAAATCATTTCTTTCATATATTTGCAAGAATTTAAAGTAGCACGGACTATATTCTTTTGTTCTGTATTAAGTGCGCCAAAACTTTCACTCAAAAGCATTTGTAAACTTGTGATTTGAGAAAGTGCCGGAGTTTTCAAATCATGACTTAATGTCGCAACAAAGTTTTCTTTTTGTTCCGATAATTTATTGAAGTCTGCTGCATCAAAAACATTTTCAAGAGTTATACAATTTATAATTCTTGGTATTAAAAGATACAAAATAAAGGCAGCAAAAATAATTGTAACCCGCCATTTATCTGATAATTCCGCATAAGGGTTAAAGCATAAGAACAGTAGACATAGACAGAAAATAATATCCCTTATTGTTACGTATATTATTTTTTTTAATTATTTCCATATTTATTATTTAAATATAAATTATAATTATTTTTATATTGTAAAATAGTGTTGATAAAAAACAATCAATTATATTCATGAAATATTGATATTTTTAGCAGTTTTTTAAAGAAGTTTTTCTTGCAATTTTTCTAAAAATATTTTAGCTGCAGGCGAAAATATTTGATATTTTTTCCATACAATGTCAAGGCTTGATTCCAGTTTTGGACTTAGCGGTCTGAAGCATAATTCGCTATCTTTTGATGTATTTACGAGTTTATCAAGCGTTATTGCATAACCAACTCCTTTTTTGACCATAACTGCAGCATTATAAACAAGGTTGAATGTTGCAACGGTATTTAAATTTTTAAATTCACCTTGAAACCATTCTATAAATTCATTTTTAGAAGATGTTTTTCTTATTGCCTGTCTTGAATTTAAAAGCGGCAAATTTCTCAAATCCTCAAGTTTTACATATTTCTTTTTAGCCAGCGGACTGTCTTTTCTCATAATGACACCCCAAATATCTTTTTCAGGTAAAGCCAAATGTTCATATTTTGATAAATCAACAGGCTGAATTAAAATTCCAAAATCCAATAAGCCCTTATCTAATTTTTCAGTTACATCTTCTGCATTTCCTGATTGAATATGAAATTTAATATTAGGATAATCTGTTTGAATTTCTTTAATAATTTCAGCTATATACTTCATAGAATCAGTTTCGCCGCCGCCAATATAGATATCTCCTGATACAGTATCATTTATTGATTTAAACTCAGCCTCCGTTTTTTCAACCATATCAACAATTTCTTGTGCGCGTTTTCTTAAAATCATCCCTTCGGGTGTTAAAGTTATATTGTGCTTACCTCTTATAAAAAGTTTTTGTTTTAGCTCTTTTTCAAGGTCCTGCAGTTGTCTTGTTAAAGTAGGCTGTGTTAAATGCAGGGAGTTTGCAGCTCCTGTAATTGAGCCTTCTCTTGCTGTTGCTAAAAAGTATTTTAGTACCCTTATTTCCATATTTTTATAATATGGGTTTCTTATTATGCTTGTCAAGCATTTTTAAATATGTAATATGAGTATTTGCTATTTTAAAAAATTCGTAAATAATGGATATATGGATAAATTGATGAAAACGATATTAAACAAATTGAAACACTGGATAGAGGCAAAACGTTGTTTGGGTGGTATTAAAAGAAAGGAAATTATGGAAATATTAAAATGTACTACAAAAAGAGGTCTTGAATTGAAAGGGGCAATATTTAATACCTTGCCTTCAGATATTGTTCTTATAATGATACCCGGTATTTGTTCTAATCTTTTTCAAAATGAACTTTTATATGAAACCGGAAGACTTCTTGAAGAAAATGGAATAAATTGTATAATAGCTCATACCCATGATTCTTTTTCATGTTTTGCATATACTGATTTTTCAACAGGAAAGCAGAGAATTTCCGGTACTTTTGATGATGAGTTTAATATGGTATATGATGATGTGGAATCTTATGTTGAATTTGCAAAAAGGGCTGGCTACAAACATATAATTCTAGCAGGACATTCCTTGGGTTCAAATAAAATCATTCATTATCTTGGAAATACTTCAGATGATTTTGTAGATTATTTTATAGTATCATCCCCTGTTGATATTATGCACTGGTGGAATATTATGCCCAATATTGATAAATGTTTTAATCTTGCGCAAAAATGGGTAAAGGAAGGCAAGGGAGATGACATTGTACCGTTTTTATTCGGTGGCTTTTCACCGATGAAAGCAAAAACCGTTTTAGGATTTTTTAATGCAGATAATCTTAAAAACTGCCCCGTAATAAGCGGCGAGGGTGAAACAAAATCTTTATATAATATGAAACCTAATGGCGTATTTATAATAGGTTCAAAGGATTCTGTCACAGGGGAAAGTCCAAAAGGATTTATGGAACAGATAAATTTATGGACAGTGCATCCTGAATACAACCATGTTATGGAAATCAAAGGTGCTTCGCATATTTTTTATAATATGCATAAAGAATATGCAAGAGCTGTTCTTGGTTGCATACAAAGCCGTTTTATGACCGTTGTTTAGAAAAGTGGAAAGGTATTTATGTTAAAGAAAATTTTAATAGTTTTAATGATAGTGTTTATAGGAGGCAGTCTTATGTGTGAGGCTAAAGCTTTAAAAGAAAATAATTGGGATAAAGTTTTCAAAAAGAGTAATAAGGTTGATGTTAAAAAGGTAAATTTTAAAAACAGATACGGCATAACTCTTGTTGGGGATTTATATACACCAAAAGATGCAAATGGTAAAATGCCCGCTGTTGCTGTAAGCGGACCTTTTGGGGCTGTAAAAGAGCAGGCTTCAGGGTTGTATGCCCAAACTATAGCTGAACGCGGTTTTATAACTTTGGCTTTTGACCCTTCTTATACGGGAGAATCAGGCGGGGAACCGAGACATGTTGCAAGCCCGGATATTAATACGGAAGATTTTAGTGCTGCTGTTGATTTTTTTAAGCAATCAGAATAATGTAGACCCTGAAAAAATTGGCATTATAGGGATTTGCGGTTTTGGCGGAATGGGCTTAAATGCTGCAAGTATGGATACCAGAATTAAAGCAGCTGTAACTTCTGCTATGTATGATATGAGCAGAGTTAATGCTAAAGGGTATTTTGATTCAATGGATGAAAGGGCACGTTACGAATTAAGACAAACATTAAATAAGCAAAGAACCGAAGATTTTAAAAACGGTACTTACGCGCCCGGAAGCGGGCTTCCTGATAAATTAACAGGGGAAGAACCACAATTTGTTAAAGACTATTGGGGTTATTATAAGACAAAACGCGGTTTTCATAAGCGCTCAATTAATTCTAACGGGAACTGGAATATGACATCTTCCTTATCTTTTATGACAATGCCTATTTTAACTTATAGCAGTGAGATTCAAAATGCGGTATTGATGATTCATGGCGAGAATGCTCACAGCAAATATTTTTCAGAAGATGCCTTTAAGAAATTAAAAGGGGAAAATAAAGAGCTTTTAATTGTAGAAGGCGCAAACCATGTGGATTTGTATGATAATTTAGAAAAGATTCCGTTTGATAAAATTGAAAAATTTTTCAAAGAGTATTTAAAATAAAAGTATAAATTTGATGAAACTTATTCCTCTGCGAGGCTAACCTTGCAGGGGAATTTTATAATTTTAAACAGGATTGTATATTTTTTTATTATGAAAATGTTTGAGATTATAAAAAAGATGTTTAATTTTATCAGAAAATTTTTATGGCAGATTTTGCTTACAGCTTTTATTATATTAATGGCTGTCTTATTGTATCAGAGATTTGCTTATACCTTTATTACTGCTGAATTTCAGGAGCTTCGACCCATAAAAGGCAGGATAAATGTTTTTTATAAAGGGTATAAAATAGGAAAAGTATTATATATAAGACCAAGTGAAGATTATCAAACAACCATTATGAGAATGGCGCTTTTTCACAATAAAAATTTAAGATTGCCAAATAATATTACAGTAAAACTGCAAAGAGAAAAAGATAAATGGAGAAAAATAGATTATATTGATATAATTTACCCGGATGACCCTGCTGTTGCTTATTTAAAGAATGGAGATGTTGTTCACGGTAAGTCTACTGTTGATATTGAAACGTTTTTATCAAGCCAGGAGTCAGATTCTTTGGATAATATGAAGGAAAATCTTGAAAAAACGGTTGAAGAACTACAAGATACAATTGGTGCACTTCATGATTTGTTTAATACATTGAATGAAACAGTGCAGGAAAATAGGAATAATTTGAAAGAAACCACTGATAATCTTGAAAATACAACACGAAATATTGAAGATTTAACGATAAAATTAAACCGTTCAATTAAGCAGGATAGTTTAAATAAAACAATGCAGAACCTTGAAGAAACGACTGAAAATGTCAGAACTTCAACTACGGATTTGCAGGAAACCGTAAGAAAAATAAACGAATTTACAAATGGTAATCTTCCAAATATTGAGACCGGAGTAAATGATACAAGCTATATCATAAGAAATTTAAATCAAATAACCTGCGGTGTTAAAAATACTCTTAAAAAACGCTTTGGGGGTTTAAGACTTCTTTTTGGAAGAACAATAGGCAAAGATTGCTCAAATTGCAATGAATAAATTATAATCTTTTTTGAAGCGCCGTTATTCTTTTTTTAAGGATGCCGGCGTTTTGATTTGGGAATTTTAGCAGCATATTTAGATAATAAATTTCAAAATTAATAGCTTTGTTAATTATATTGGGCAGGTAATCCAAATTTACTTTTGAGGTTTCAAAAAATACTTTTCTTGTTTCAAAGCCAAAAAGTGTACCTGGAGTAAATTTTTTAATAAAGTTGACAGATTTGGCGGTAATTTCTCCGCCCAGAATAACTTTTTTTTCTGCTTTTTGGCACTTTTGAATAACGGGTGAAATTGTTTCAAACATACAATCTGAATCAATTAAGGAATGTGAAAGGTTTAATGATGATGTTAAATCTCCGCGTCCGATAACAACTCCATCCAGCATATCTGTATATCTTGTATTTAAAATATTATCCAGATTTTTAATTCCAAATTCAGTTTCAATATTTATAAAAATACTTTTATTTATAAGCTCATTTTCCAGATATACTGATTTTATGGTTTCAATAAATTTTTTAAATGCATAATCAGTTTCAACCATAGGTGCTACAATTGTATCGGCATTGATATTTTTTGAAATTATGATATCATTCAATGATGAAAAACCGCCTGTTTTTAGGGCGAGGGAAAGAGAATTTTCTTTTAAGATATCTGAAATCTTATTGCACAGGTCTTCCTGTAAGTACTCGCTTTCAAGCTCAAGCTTAATTGCTTTTGCCCCAAGGGTCTTTAGTTCTTTAAGATATTGAATAAAATTTCCATCATTTTTTATCATAGGTGTTATTTTAACATAAAAAATCCCCCTCTTTTTATCAATAAAAAAGAAGGGGAATATCCTGAAAACCATCTTTTATAAGAATGATTCTTATAAAGAGGAGTCTTGCATATTAGTGTTAGAGTTTTCAGGTGCTAAATTTAAAATATCATCCTCAAGTTCTTCAATTTTCGCAGTTAATATCTTAATTGAATCTTCACAGTAGCCCTTACATTCTGCTTTTGCTGTAGTTACTACGGTTTTAACATAGTTTTTAAGAGATTCTTCAAGTGTTTTTACTATTTTATTTAATTGTTCTTCATTTATAAGACCTCTTATGTTTATGGCATTTATCAAGGTTTGTTCAGATACGAAGTTTGTATCATTTTGAAGTTCTGAAAGCTTGGATGGAATATCAGACATTGCTTCCATATTATCTTCGAGTTCATAAATAGTACTATTTAGCATATTTATTTTCCCCATAATTTCCTGAACAATATTTTGATGAGCATCTTTATTTGAATTATGCGCTGCAAGTAAAAACTCATTCTTATTTGTCAGTTCAACTGAAATTGTATTATTATCCATTGTTTTGTGCTCCTATTTTTGGGTATACTAAAAGTTTTGGCTGATTTGTAAAGTTGTTTGGAACAATGACTGCACTAAAGCCTTCGCTATTATGTAATTTTAAATATAGGCAATATTCACCCATAAAACCTTCATCGGTGCTTAGCTTGTTTGTTTCATCAGCCGTAAGATTAACTTCAAGGATATTGTTTTTAATATTATTGTAGGTTTTTGATATTAAGGGTTCTGCCGTATTGTTTTTTGCAATATGGAGTGATGCTTGAAAGCCTTCAAGCGGGATATTGAATTTAAATATAATTGAGCCAGAATCACCTCTTCTTATTTTTAAGGTATTGTTTTTTTCATCTACTATAAATGGCACTTTTTCTCCTTTCAAACAAAGCATTTGGTGCTTTATATAAAAAGTTTAACAGTGCATTGTGCAGAGCTTTTGTTTTTTGTATAGAGATATGCCAACTTTTAAATCTGATAAAAACACAATTTTATATTTAAAAAGGGATTATTGGAATGAAATTCTTATGGACAGCAGCTTCCAAGTATGTAGCCAATTTTTTGAATTTAGAGCTTCTTCATCAATATTTTTATAATGCCAGCCTTTAAAAATTCCCATCAAATTAAGCTCATCAAGAGTTTCTTCAAACCTTTGCCTTATTTGAAAAGGAAAAAGAGATGCTTTATTATATGGCAGAATTTTTAGTAATTTTTTAACTTGAACAGTTCTTGTATTCAAATGATTGGTATTACAATTAAGATTGTATTTTAGAATTGTTAAATATAAACCTATGGTTTTATGCCAACTTTTTGTTGCAGGATTTAAGGCTAAAAGCTTTTGATTAATAGGAATAAGCTTTTTTATATTTTTTATGTAATCATAATTTAAATCAAATATAAAGTTAAAATTGTTATAATCAATAAAATTAAAGATACCTGTTTTTTGAACAGTACTGATTTTTGAAGCTATTCTTTTTCTGACTTCTTTTTTATATCCTGCTTTATTTTTTCTTATGGAGCGAAAGGTTAAAATATCGTCTGTATTTATGTATAAAAGTCCATCCTTTTCTTTGTTCGTAAAGTAGAGGTGAAGTAAAATTATTAATATATCAATTTCTTCACTTTGCATACGGATTTTAGAATTTTTATGCAGAAAATTAAAAATGGTAAAACCACTTTGAAATATCGGGAATTGGAGAAAATCGGGTATTGTATTGATATTTGAACGTAAAATTTTTAAATTTACATTTGGAAGTTTAATTAATTCAGCAGACATAACTTTATTATTATCTATTTTAAATTATATTGTGGTTTTCTATACAAAAAATTAATATTTTGAAATTTAAATTTTGTTTCAAAATATAATACAAATTTCAATATTTATTTAAATGATGATATAATAAATATATAAAACTCTTGCATGATGAATTAAAAACAAAGCCTTTAAGATTACTTTTTAAGGCTTTGTTTTTTGTGCTTCATATTATTTAATAAAAGATTAATTGTTCCTTATTTCTGTGGTATTATAGCCTTTGTCTGTAAGTTAGAATACGGGCTAATTATCAATATAGCTAAGCAGAAAGGATATTGATGTCTGAAGCTTCACAAGTTGCAGCAGCTAATAATACCGCAGGAAATACTCCTAAGGTGTCTGTAATTGTGCCTGTATATAATACTGAAAAATATATAGAAAGATGTCTAAATAGCCTTTTAACACAGACTTTTGGCGATATTGAGATTATTGTTATTAATGACGGTTCTACTGATAAATCAATGCAGGTGATTGAAAGACTTGCTGAAGAAGATTCAAGAATTAAAGTTATTGAGCAAACTAATCAAAAACAGGGGGCTGCAAGAAACAGAGGTCTTGAAATTGCAAAAGGAGATTTTATTACCTTTATAGATGCTGATGATTGGGTAGACATTGATTACATAGATAAGATGTATCATTGTATAAAAAAGCATGATACTGATATTGCAGTGGCATCGGTAATTAGAATTAAAGCTTCAGGAAAGTTCAGGCGATATTCAAATTATACGGAAGAAATTTTTTATACAGGTTTCAATAACCTTGCAAAAACTCTTAAAATACCATCACATTGGCAGGTTTGGGGAATTTTATATAAAAAAGAAGTTTTGGACGGACTTCGTTTTGAAGAGAATGTTTATTATGAAGACCCTGAATTTTTAACAAAGGCATTGCATAATACAAAAACCATGATAACTGTTCCCGGGGTTAAGTATTATTATTTTGTAAATTATTTTTCTACAATGCGTCTAAAGCAAACTATTGCAAAACTTGAGGATAAAGTTAATGCGAAGATTAATGTTGTAAGGTTTATGAAGGAAAACAACATTAAGTTTCAAGATTTTATTATTGAAAAAGAGAGAAATCTTTTTTATACAGTTAAACACTATCAAAACAGAAAAGATTTTTACCTGTTTGGGGTTAAAATATTTTCAAAAGATATAAAATACGAATTTCAAAAGACTTTTTTAATAATTAATACGCCCAAAATTGACGACCCAAATGAAAGTATTATTTCAATAAGCCCTCTTTGTCAAAATATTAAAATGATTTATCCTGATTCAAAGGTTGTACTTTTGATTCATGATAATAATTTTGATGAAGCTATAAAGCTTGATTGCATTGATGATGTAATTATATATAATGAGGATGAATACCCCGGGCGCTTGGGCTTTATCGACTTTGTAAAAGGCTTTATTTATAAATATATTCATACCTCTTTTATTATTGACGATAGTTTTAAAAGTTTTGTTGTTGCAAAAATGTTAAATTCGCGGTATGTCTTCAGACTTAAGAAAAATTCAAAATATCCGCAAGATGAAGACCTTATGGAATTTTTCCAGAAATTGACCCATAAAAAACTTATCAAGTTTTCTCCAAAATTTAAGACAAATCACCCTACTAAAAATCTGGATACATTGGAGGCAGAACAGGAAAAGGCTTAATGTTTGGAAAAATTTTGGATAGAATAAAAAAGAAAAATGCTTCCTCTCCTGAAAAAAATACTCATAGTATAGATATTGTCTATCTTTGGTGTGATTTAAATGATGAAAATTTTAAAAAGAAAAAAGAGGAATGTGCTAAAAAATATGGAGTAGAATATAATGCAGATAATGACTGCAGATATATTAATAATGATGAACTAAAATATTCTCTCCGTTCTTTAGAAAAATATGCACCATGGATAAACAATGTCTTTATCGTAACAGATAATCAGGTTCCAAAATGGCTTAACCTAAATCATCCAAAGATAAAAATTATTGACCATAAAGACATTATGCCTGCCGAGGCTTTGCCTTGTTTTAATTCAAATGCGATTGAGCATTGCATTGTAAATATAGATAGTTTATCTGAATATTTTTTATACGCAAATGATGATACGTTTTTTTGTTCGCCTGTTGAGCCTGAATTTTTCTTGAATAAGGGTAAAATCATATACAGGTATACAAAACCTGTCTCAAGCCGAGATGATTCTTTTTATGCGTATGGCATAAGGAATGCAAAAAGGTTAATTTTAGATAATTTTGGCAGAAACATTAGTCTTTCATCGCATCACAATATTGATATGTATAAAAAGAACGATATTATTACCTGTCAAAAAGAATTTAAAGAAGAGATAAAAAAGACAGTAAATTCTCATTTTAGAAATTTAAGTGATATTCAAAGGATAATATATGCTGATTATTCTATTTTAGATGGCAGCGGAATTTTAAAACAAATAAAAAATTCAGTGCTATTTTCCAATAAAAGGGATTCTATCGCCCTTTTTTCCCAAAGCAGGAAAAAGGAACAAAAACTTAAAAAATATAAACCAAAACTTTTCTGTATTAATGATACGGAAGAAACAACCGATGAAAATAGAAGAGAAACAAGAGAATTTTTAGAGAGTTTATTTCCTGAAAAATCAGGGTTTGAGGAGTAAAAAATATTAATGTCTAAGGTGTCAGTAATTATTCCTGTATATAACGTGGAAAAATATTTAAAAGAGTGCTTGGATAGTGTTGTTAATCAAACATTAAAGGATATTGAAATAATATGTGTAAATAATGGTTCTGTTGATAATTCTTTGCAAATTTTAGAGGAATACAGCGCAAAAGATTGCAGGATAAAAATTATAGATAAAAACAATACCGGTGTCGCATCAGCAAGAAACGAAGGAATTAAAGCTGCAAGCGGTGAGTTTATCGGGTTCGTAGATAGTGATGATTGGATAGAACTTGATTATTTTGAAAAGCTGTATAAAGCTGCAATTGAGTATAATTCAGATATCTCTTATACAAATATTGTTAAATTTTTTAATGAGAATAAGGTCGAACGTTTTTATGGACCAAATGATAAAAGAATAGCGAAGTCTGCAGAAGAAAAGTATGAGATGGGGTATGTGCCGTATAATTGCCATGTTGTGAACAAAATATATAATACAAAAAAAGTAAAATTACTAAATGTCTTGTTTGAAGACGGGTTTTATTTTGAAGATATGGAGTGGACTCATAAAATTTTATATTATTTGGGAACAATGGCTGCTGTTCCTGATACCAGATATTATTATAGGATAAGAGAAAACTCTATTACAAAGACAATAGCAGAAAAAAATCTTAATGATTTAGATAGAGCAAGATATAAATCATTAGATTTTGTTCAAAAAAAAGATATTAAAATAAAAAATATAAAGGCATATTTTCCTACAGAAAAGACAAGAATTTCTTTTTTGGGACTTCCTCTTTTGAAAATTGCAAGATTTGTGAACTATAAATATTTTTATCTTTTTGGTTTCATTCCTGTGTTTGAAATAAAAAAGCGGTTTTATTTTGATGACGGAGTGCAATCATAAATGCAAGGCGAAGAATTAAAAAGAAATATTTTATTTGTTATGCAAAATGGCTGTGCCAGTGCTGTTGGTGGCAGTGTGATTATTTCTTTTGATATAGCAAATTTATTATATAAAAATGACTACAATGTTACTTGCTGCTATTACTCTAAGGATAAAAATAAAAAACCTGAATATTTACATAACAGCATTGATTTAATAAATTTACAGAATGATTTTGATGATTTTTCAGCCGGAGTTAATAATCTGGTTGAAAAAACCAAGCCTGATTTAATAATTTTTGTATTCCCGGGGCTTTATTTTAGAGCACGATTAGATGATAAATTTTCTTCAATTCCAAGAATTTTAATGTTTCATTCAAGACCAGATTTTTATTTTGCAGAAGGATTGGATGAAAAAGAGTTTGAGAAAATATATAAAAGTACTACGTCACAAATTTTGTTTGAAAGTTTTTATGCTCTTTTACCTGATTTTATAAAAAAACAAAATGTGGTTTGCATACCAAACTATTATAGATGCCATGAATTGAGAAGAAATTTCAGTGCTGAACATAAAAAAATAGTTTACCTTTCAAGAGTTGATGCATGTAAGGGTGTGGATTTTTTAATAAAATCATTTGCAAAAGTCGCAAAAAAGTATCCTGAATGGAAAATTGATATTTGGGGACAATCTCAACCTGCTTATTATGTTAATGCCTTAAGGAGACTTGCAAGAATACATAAAGTAGATAAACAGATTATTTTTAAGGGGATAACAAAAGAGCCTCTTGAAACGCTAACAAACTATGATTTTTGTGTTTTTCCTTCTATTTTTGAAGGGTTTGGTGTAGGACTTGTTGAGGCACAAAGTGTAGGTTTGCCTGCCATTGGCAGAAAAGCTTGCAGTGGTGTTAATGAATTAATTATAGATGGCAAGAATGGCTTTTTATCGGATGAAAATTATGACGATTTTGCAGCAAAGATAGAAGAATTAATAAATAATCAGGAATTAAGAACTCAGCTTGGACTTTATGCCTTAGAAAATGCAAAGCAGTATGATAAAACGCGCACGGATGCAATGTGGCTTAATGCAGTTAATAAAATTCTAGAAAATGGCAAAGAAGACAATGTTTTAAAAAATGAAAAAACAAAATATGGACTTTATCCTATTGATAAGATTATGGACAAATACTATTATGGCGGGTATACACCTTCTCAAAAGTTATTTTCTATAAAAAATCAGTTGTGTGGCGGGAAGAAGGCTAAGATTTTGTATATTCTTGGATTAAGATTTAAAATTTCCACAAAGTAAATTATGGGAGAGGTAATGGAAAAATTAGTTTCAATAGTTTTACCTACGTACAATGGTGAGAAATATTTGGCGGATTCTATTGAATCTGTTATAAGCCAGACGTATAAAAATTGGGAATTAATTATAATAAATGACTGTTCAACAGATAAAACTTTAGAAATAGCGCAAAGTTATGCTGCAAAAGATAACAGAATAAAGGTTTATTCAAATGATGAAAATTTAAAAGTGCCAAAAAGCTTAAACCGAGGGTTTTCTTTAGCAAATGGAAAATATTTCACCTGGACATCTGATGATAATATGTATAAACCAAAAGCTATAGAATATATGGTCAATTATCTTGTTAATAATAATGATACCGATATGGCTTCCTGTGTTATGAGCTTGGTTAGCAATAATGGACAATTTGAAAAAGATAGTTCAAAACGGTGGGAAAGAAACCAGCTGGAACTTTGTAAAAGATGCAATATCGGCGCTTGTTTTATGTACACAAGAGAAATTGCGCTAAAAACCGGCGGATATGCAGAGAATATGTTTTGTGCCGAAGATTATGATTATTGGTGCAGGCTGGCATTAATCGGAAAAATTGCATATCTGGATGAAAATTTATACACATACAGAATTAACTCCCAAAGCCTTTCTGTTAAAAAAGAAAAACAAATGCTTGCAAGAACCCTTGATATAAGACTAAAGTATTTTTTGGGGTTTATGGAAAAATACAATGTGGCACCCAAAGAACAAATCAAATATATACTTGATGCATATAAAGAAAACAGGGAAAAACAATGGCTTGAACTTGGGGAGAAAATTGATAAAAAAGCTCTTTCAAGAGGGCTTGTTGTTGTGAATTTCAAATATTTTCTAACCAAAATTTTTTCAATGAAAAACAGAAAAAAGCATAAAATTATTACTATTTTAGGATTTAAGATTAAAATAAGAAGAAAGAAGAAATGATGGAAGATTTTTATGAAATAAATATACGCCAATACGGAGATGAGAGGGGCAAATTAACTACAATTGAAGGGTTAAACGATATCCCATTTGAAATAAAACGGGTTTATTATATTTCAAATGTTGGATTAGATAAAGATAGAGCCCATCATGCTCATAAAAATTCAAAAAGGGTGTTGAGTGCCATTCAAGGTTCTTGTAAGGCGACACTTTTTGATGGTAAAATAAAAAAAGAATTTATTCTTGATTCTATGACTAAGGGGGTTTATTTTAATAAGGCTGTTTGGTGCGAGTTATCTGAATTTAAAGATAATGCCATAGTTTTAGCACTTGCAGATGAAGTGTATGATGAAGCTGATTACATAAGAAGTTATGAAGAATATATTAAATTTTTAGATAAGCAAAAGGAAATATAAAAATGAAGGTTGTGACACTTATCGGGACAAGACCGGAGATTATAAAACTTGCCCAGACAATAAAAGAATTGGATAAATTTACAGAGCAAATAATAGTTCATACAGGGCAAAACTATGATTATGAACTTAATGAAATATTTTTTAAGGATTTAGATTTAAGAAAACCGGATTATTTTCTTGATGCTGCAGGGGAAACACCCGCAAAAACTGTTGCAAATGTAATTTCAAAATTTGATGATGTACTGGAAAAAGAAAAACCGGATGCGCTTTTATTATATGGCGATACCAACTCTTGCCTTGCGGTAATTTCAGCTAAAAGACGAAAGATTCCAATTTTTCATATGGAAGCAGGAAATAGAAGTTTTGACCTCAATGTGCCAGAGGAGATAAACAGAAAGATTGTAGACCATCTTTCAGATATCAATATGGTTTTATGTGAGCATTCAAGAAAATATCTTGAAAATGAAGGCATACGTCCTGAAACTATTATAAAAACAGGTTCTTCAATGAAAGAATTATTTAAAACCTATGCTTTAAAAATAGAAAATTCCGATGTTCTTTCAAGGCTGAATTTATGCAAAAAAGAATATTTTATTGTAAGCTCCCACAGGGAAGAAGTTGTAGATAAGGAAGAAAACCTGAAAAGCCTTATAGAATCATTAAATGCACTTGTTGAAAAATATAATTATCCTGTTATTTTTTCAACCCATCCAAGGACTCAGAAAAAACTTGATAAAATTCAAAATTTAGATGTAAATCCTAAAATTTCATTTTTAAAACCGTTAGGATTTTTTGATTATATTAATCTTCAAAAAAATGCCTTCTGCACATTGTCTGATTCAGGAACAATAACGGAAGAAAGCTCTATACTTGGCTTTCCTGCTGTTACAACAAGAAATGCGCATGAGCGCCCTGAAGGGAATGATGAAGGGACACTCATTATGTGCGGGTATAAGAAGGATAGAGTGCTTAAAGCTGTCGAAGTTGTAACTTCACAGGCAGCAAATTTTGAAATCATTAAAGATTATGAAGCTGAAAATGTATCCAGCAAAGTTGTAAGAATTATTTTAAGCTATACTGATTATATTAATGAAAGAATTTGGAGAAAATAAAACTTTAAGCTTTTTCGAAAAGATAATTAAAGGAGAGAATAAAAGTGTTTAAGAATAAAACGTTGTTAATAACAGGCGGTACAGGCTCATTTGGGCAGAAAATGCTTAAATTTTTTATAAATAATACTGATATTGAAAGGGTAAAAATCTTTTCAAGGGATGAAGAAAAACAAGATAGAATGCGGACAGTATTTAAGGATGAGCGCATAAAATATTATATTGGAGATGTAAGAAATTATAAAAGTATCAATGAAGCGATGGCAGGGGTAGATTATGTTTTCCATGCTGCTGCCCTAAAACAGGTGCCGTCTTGTGAATTTTATCCAATGGAAGCTGTTGCAACAAATGTTATAGGAGCAAGCAATGTTATTGATGCTGCCGTAAACAATAAAGTTAAAAATATTGTTGTTTTGTCGACAGATAAAGCTGTAAACCCCATTAATGCAATGGGTATGACGAAAGCTTTGATGGAAAAAATCATGGTAGCTAAATCAAGAAATGTTGACCCCGATTCAACCATTCTTTCTGCAACAAGATACGGCAATGTTATGGCAAGCAGAGGTTCAGTTATACCTTTATTTATTAAACAATGTAAAGAAGGTAAGCCGATAACTGTGACAGACCCTAATATGACAAGATTTCTAATGTCTTTGGAAGAATCTGTACAGCTTGTTTTATTTGCTTTTAAAAATGCAAATACGGGTGATACTTTTGTTCAAAAGGCGCCGGCTTCAACAATCTATGACCTTGCACTTGCTATTAAGGAACTTTTTAATCCTAAAACAGAAATTAAGGTTATAGGTACTAGACATGGGGAAAAAGCTCATGAAGTTTTAGTTGGCAGGGAAGAAATAGTGAAAGCTGTTGATATGGGGCATTTTTACAGAATCCCTGCTGATGGACGGGATTTGAACTATGATAAATATTTTGTTGAAGGCAATACCAGAATTGAAAAGTGTGAAGAATATACCTCTTTTAATACTCAAAGGCTTGATAAAGATGGAGTTATAGAACTTTTATTAAAGCTAGATTATATTCAAGAAGAGCTTAAGACAAAAGAATATATTGGGGTTGCAAAATAATGCAAAGAAAAAAAGTTGCAATTTTAGGAGTTACAGGCATGCTGGGGTCTGCTCTTGAAAAAGAGTTTTCCTGCTACAAGGCTTGTTGCAGCTGTGTTTCTAAAGTAGAGACGGCTGGTATAGATTTTGATTTAATCAAGACAACAAGAGCTGAGCTTGATGCACAGAACTGTACAGTGGAAGCTATTGTAAAAATAATAGAAGGTGCAGAGTATGCTATAAACTGCATAGGTATAATTAAACCTTATATCCATGATAATGATTCGGCTGAAGTGCAGAGGGCAATTGAGGTTAATGGACTCTTCCCGCATAAATTGGCTGCAGCTGCAAATAAAACCGGCACAAAAGTTATACAAATTGCAACAGATTGTGTGTTTGACGGGCTAAAAGGCAATTATACAGAGGATGATAAACATAATGCAATTGATGTATACGGCAAGACAAAAAGTCTTGGAGAGGTTTCAGCTGATAATTTTTTAAATTTAAGATGCTCAATTATAGGGCGTGAGAAAAAATCTTATCTTTCTTTGCTGGAATGGTTTTTAAATCAGCCGAAAGGCGCTAAGCTGAATGGGTTTAAAAATCATTTTTGGAATGGCGTTACAACCAACGCCTTTGCTAAAATATGCAGAGGCATAATTGAAAATGATGCCTTTAAAGCGGGTTTGCAGCATATTGTCGCGGCGGATTCACCATCTAAAGCTGAAATGCTCCATATTTTTAAGGAAGTTTTTAATCGTTCTGATATCATAATTAATGATATAGATGCTGAAATTGCAATAAATAGGACGTTAGCAACAAATGATGATGTAAAAAACGCCTATTTATGGCGCATTGCAGGATATGAAAATATTCCAACCGTAAAGGAGATGATTGAGGAACTTGCTTAAGTGCCCAAGATTTCAGTCATAACGCCTGCTTACAATAGGGCTGATATGTTAAAAGAAACAATAGAGAGTGTTTTAGCCCAAACGTATGAAGATTTTGAATACATAATTGTGGATGATGGCTCAACAGATGCTACAAAGGAACTTGTTACAAGATATTTAGATGATTCAAGAGTTGAATATTTTTACCATGAAAATATTGGAGAACCCAAGACCGTAAACCGCGGGTATAGCTTATCAAAAGGGGAATATACGATTGTTGTAAATTCTGATGACCCTTTATATGATAAAGATTATTTTAAAAAAGCGGTTGAAACTTTTGAAACAGAGACTGATATTTTGGCTGTTTATCCAAATTGGGTTGAAATTGATGAAAATTCAAATGAACTAAGTAAGGTAAAGGATAAGCAGTTTGATTTTTTAGGGCTTTCAGTAACAGGCGGGCTGATGATTGGACCCGGTATGATAATTAAACACAGTGCACTTGAGGCTATCGGTTTTCGTGATGAATCTGTGAAATACACTGGTGATTTATCCATCACTTTTCAAATCGCAAGGCTTGGCAGAATAAAACATCTTGAAATATTTGGTGCAACACACAGGCGCCATAAAGGATGCCTTCAAAATACAGCACCTCAGGAAGATATTGCAAAAGAACTTTTAGAATTGTATTTAAAAGTATTTAGGGATGATAAAAGAAATATTCCGCCTGAAATATTAAGACATAGAAAGAAAATATTAAAAACCGCACTTTATATGTACTGCGCTTATGCTAAAAACCCTCTCAAATATTCGGATTTGTTTTGTTATAAAGCATTATTTAATGACGTTTTTGACAAGATTTATTTTTATTTTTCAATGAAAAAAAGAGGATATGCAGCATAAGGTTTGAAAATAAACTTTACATATTGATATGCAAAGTAGCATAAAAAAAGCCTTTGCTGTAGAATTTAATAAAGTATTAAAGAAAATGGATTTATGAATATTAAGTATTATAGTAGAGAAGAAATAGTAGAAGCTTGCGAAGGATTTATAAATCCCTGCAATATACTTGTAGACGTTGGGTGCGGGATTCGTCCTTATATTTATTCAAATAGCAAGTTTCATGTTTGTATTGAACCATTTAAAGAATATATCAATATTGCAAAGTCTGTATTTAAAGATTTGAATATGTTGTTTTTAAATAATTATGCATTGGAGGGATTGAGACAATTTCCTGATAAATCTGTTGATACTGTTATAATGATTGATTTAATTGAACATCTTACCAAAGAAGATGGGTATGCATTATTACAGGAAGCAGATAGAATCACAAAAAAACAAATTGTGGTATTTACCCCTTTAGGGTATTTGTCAAATCATAGAGAAGGCAATGATGCCTGGGGTTTAAACGGACAAGAAATGCAGGAGCATAAATCCGGGTGGCTTCCTGAAGATTTTGGTGAGGATTGGGAATTTCACATATGTAAGGATTATCATATTATTGATGATATAAATATATCAAAAGAAAGAACTCATGGATGTCTTTGGGCAGTAAAAAATAAAAATATTAAAGATGAATTGGATTCCAAAACGCCGGAGTTTGTTGTTGCGGCTTCTGAATTTATAAAAGAAATGCAAACAAAAAAAATGACTGAAAGGTTTGCAAGATTTGCACCCAAATATGTTAAAGAACTTTTTGTGTATAAAATTAAAAAAATATTGATTAATTGTAATTTATCTAAAAAAATAAGAAAAATCAAAAGAAATGAAATTGCAAACAGATTTGAATATATTAAAAAATATTATACAAGTCTTGCTTTTGGGCTTGAAATTGAAAACCCGAATTTAATTACCCCCCCCCAATAAGAAATAGTCTTTTTAATTTTAAAAAATTCAATATTAAAATGTTTCAAACTTCCTTTGGATTTAATTTTTCAAAGGAAGTTTTGCTGTGTTTAAAAACAATTTAAGAATCAACAAGGAGATAAGCAATGGGAATTTTTGAATTTTTAAATAAAGATAAAAAACAAGATATTTCGCTGTCTATTGTAAAATGTGCACAACTACCACAAGCAGAGTATTTAAAGACCTTAATTGAGACCTGTGGTTATAAAAAATATTTAGAATTAGGTGTGTATTTCGGGACTACTTATAATTATGTGAAAAAATATTGTGAAGTTGCCCATGCTGTAGATATTGAATTTAAAGATTTTATCAATAAAGACAGCTTTTTTCATATGACAACTGATGAGTTTTTTAAACAAAATAAAAACATGTATGATTTGATATTTATTGATGCTTGTCATGAATTTGGACAGGTAAAAAAAGATTTTGATAATTCTTTAAAAGTCTTAAATCCTGGCGGAGTTATTGTATTGCATGATACCGACCCATATTGTATTGAATATACTGCGAAAAACAGGTGTTCCGATTGTTATAAAATGAACAATTATTTAAGTCAAATTAAAGAGGTAAACTACTTAACTCTACCAATGACTGAAACAGGACTATCACTAGTTCAAAGAAAATGTGATTTACGGCATATAAAATTTTGTAAAGATTAGGGGATTATTGAATGATATATCTTAATTGTGAAGTAAAAAGCGGACTTGGGGAAGATACCTTTTGGACGTGGTTTGAAAGAGAATTTAAAGATGGCTGTTGTTTTGAAGTGCCAAAAAAATTGAATGATGATGACATATTACTTCGTTATTCTACACTCGGGTTTTTACCTATTGAAGGTAAACAAATAGCATATTGTCTTGAGCTTTTGCCGCAAATGAAAGAGCTTTTCGGGCTTGATATGTGGGATGAAAAATTAAAGAAGGTCAATGAATGTGCAAGATATTCAACATATCGTGTTGTTGCAACAGAAGAATCCGTGAAAGATTATGAAAAATACGGCGCTGTTGATGTTATTCCAATTGGTGTGGATACAGAAGTTTATAAACCCCTCAATGATAAAGAAAATTTAAGAAAGAAATACAATCTTCCTCTTGATAAAAAAATAGCAGCTTGGATTGGAACTTGTCATCCTATGAAAGGCTATGACAGACTTTTGCAATATGCTGCAGATAATCCCGATATACATTTTATTGCAATTTGGAAATGGGAGATGGAAGCAACAAGAATGGAAGGTGCGTCCAATTTTGTGCAAATTCCGCAGGTGCAAATTAATGAATTGTTGAATGCTGCAGATTTCTTTATTTCAACGAGCTATTTAAATTCATTCTATATGGCAGAATGGGAAGCTATGGCATCAGATATCCCATTTGTGCTTCTTGGTGATAACAAAAGAGAATTTATTCCTCAGGAACATCCAAGAAATGATATTTTTGAAAAAGGTTGGGATAGAGCTTCTTGCAAAAAGAAATGGGAAAAATATTTTTCTGAAAGAGGTGTAAAATGGTAAGAATTTCAATAATCTGCCTAATTTATAAATCAATAAAGCTTATGGATGCGGTTTATGAATCTGCTATGAAATATACCCCAATGTTAAGAAATGGCGAAGCCGAGTTTATATTTGTTGCAAATGACCCTACAGATAGTGTTGTTAAGCATTTGGTAGAGAAAAAGTATAATTTTGTAATTAATAGAAATAAACACTATACGGAAGAAGAACTTTTCCAAATGGGATATGGTGTGCCTGAATATATTAACAGAGTTTACAAAGGATACAATCAAGGTATTTTGCAAGCCAAAGGGGATAGAATTGTTTTGATTAATTCCGATAATTTCTTTTCACCGGATTGGCTTGAAAATTTACTAAAGTATTCAAGCTTTAAAAAGGTTATAACAAGTCAGCTTATTGAAAGATGTCATGAAAAGTTCAGCGTTTTTCCGGGCGCCATAGAACATAATTTTGGTGATTGTGTTGAGAATTTTAAAGAGAATGAATTTGTTGATTTTACATACAAGGTAAGAAAAACTGGTCTCAAAAAAGACGGTGCATATATGCCGGCTTTAATGTACCGCGATGCTGCAATATATGCAGGTTTGTATCCTGAAGGTAATATTGCAGGGGAAACCAAAGAAGAAATAGTGCGGTTTGGTGATGAAAAATTTTATGACAAACTTAGTGATATGGGTATAGAACATTACACGGCACTTGATAGTATTGTATACCATTTAAAAGAGGGTGAAAGAGAAGCCGAAGGAGAAACTTGCGGCGCTGTAGATTTTGATATTTCAAAATATGAGGTAAAACCATACAATAAACTCCCTGTTCAAGAATACAAACCTTTTGTTCTTAATCTCACTCCTACGGTAGAACATGATTGCATTATAGATAAACTTACAGATAAATATAAAATAAAAGTAATTAAAGAGGGCAAATATCCTAATATTTGGCGCAGGGAAAAAATTGGCGACAGGCGCATTGTGACTATATTTAATCTTATAAAGATTAAATATAGGAAAAACTAAAATTTAATCCTCTCCAAAATAATTAAGTTTGTCAAATATAGTTTAAATATAAACAATATAATAAAACTTCCTTTAATTTTGAATGTTTTAGAACTCAAAGGAAGCTTTATTGTGCTTAAAAATATAAAACTAAATATTTTGATTATATTTTTCTAAATATGTAGATCTAAGACTTCTAGATTGTTTGGTTATTTTTTTTGATAAGACACTTCCTGATATTATGGTTCAAAAAATAAAAAAGGAATATGACAGTTATCTTGAAATGGTTAGGAAAAAATTAGATAAGCTTCAAAATAATCCGACTTATGGGGCGCAAAAATGTAGATAAGTATTTTAGTGATAAAGCTTTCATGGCTGAATATAAATTATAATTTTGTGCTACAATTGAATCTAAATGATGGATTTTTAAACATGATAAAGGTAATATAATGTCTGATGTATTTAACCCTCTTGTATCAATTATAATACCTGTCTATAACGGCTCGAACTATGTTAAAGAAGCAATAGACAGTGCTTTAGCACAAACTTATAAAAATATTGAAGTTATTGTTGTTAATGATGGCTCTACTGATAATACTGAAAAAATTGTAAAAAGCTATGGCGACAAAATACGATATTTCTATAAAGAAAATGGCGGAGTTGCAAGTGCCTTAAATCTTGCAATTGAAAATTCAAAAGGCGAATATATATCTTGGCTTTCCCATGATGATGTATATTATCCAAATAAAATACAAAAACAAGTTGGGCTTCTTGCAGAAATGGAAGACAAGAATACAATACTGTATTCAAATTATCAAACAATAAATGCACGAGGAAAGAAATTAAGAGCAACTTGTTTTCATAAGCAGCATTTTGTTAAAAAACTAAACAACCCTTTATATCCCATTTTAAATGGACTTATACATGGATGTAGTCTACTGCTGCCAAGGCAAATGTTTGTTAAGCATGGGTATTTTAATACCGAATTAAAATGTACCCAGGATTATGATTTTTGGTATAAAGTTTTTCCTAGTTTTAATGTTGTATATATGTCAGATGTGTTGATAAAATCTAGAGTGCATAAAAATCAAGATTCAAAAAAGCATGTTAATAATTCAAATGAATGTGATAAACTTTGGATAAAAATGTTATCAGAATTGAAAGAACAACAAATTCGGCAAATATCTGATTCGTTATTGGAATTTTATAAAAATGAATATAAAATTTGTCATAATGCTGGATATTTTGGTGCTGCAGATTATATAAAAGCACTTATTCAAGAAAATGTAAATGATTTTAATACTTCTGATTATAAAGTCAGTGTTATTATACCTTTTTTTAATAGAATTACATATACTGTAGAGGCAATTGAGAGTGTATTGGCACAGACGCACAAAAATATAGAAATTATTTTAGTAAATGATGCTTCAACAGAGGATATTGCTCCTATTTTGAATTATGCAGATGAATATTCATTTGTTAAATTATTTTGTAATGATAAAAATATGGGTGCCCACTTTTCAAGAAATATTGGAGTTAAGAACTCAACTGGTGATTATATAGCATTTCTTGATTCAGATGATCTTTGGGAAGAAAGAAAGCTTGAAGTGCAGCTTTCTTATATGCTTAAAAATGATTGGAATGCTACATATATGTCCTATAATTGTGTAAATAATGATGTTGGCACACTTGAAATAAAGGGGATAAAATTAAAAACTTTTGAATTGCCAAAAATTATCACTGGTTGCAGTATTGCAACACCAACTGTCATGTTAAAAAAAGATATATTTGATCATCTAATTGATATTCCTTTGAATATTAAATATGGTGAGGATGTATGTCTTTGGATAAAGATTGCAGAAAAGAATACTTTTTATGGAATTGATGAGTATTTAGTAAATGTTCGTGTTAATTCTAATTCAACAATAAATGACTGGCATAAATTTTCAACAGGTATACTTAATATTGCACAATTTATTCTGCAACAAGATTATAGTAAATTCTATCAAGAAGAAATATATAATCTGATTAAAGTATTACAATTAAAACAAGAAACTACTATGAAAGACGTAATTGTTAAAAAAATATATCGTATAACATTGCGTCCAATATTAAAGTTGATGTATGGTAAAAAAGTAGTAAAGCAACGTTTTGACAAAGTATTTATATAAAAGTATTCCAAAGCAGACCACAAGTATTGCATTATAGTTTTTTTATTTTACAATCAATGTAATGGGTTATGTAGACCCTAAACAGAAGCCAGCTATCTGGAATAAAGATATTTTAGATAAAAGCAATGTGGAAAATCTGATAGTTTTGAACTTTTGGTTCAAACTAAATGATTATCTGGAATTATGTTTAGTTAGGAGAAAAGATGTCGGTCTTTGGTTTCAAGTGCCTGCAGATTGGCAATGCTGATTTAGTTGGAAACAAATTCAATGGGCATAATCTTTCAATTTATCTTCAAGAATATAATATAGAATCAAAACATCTTGTATCAAAAAAGCTTTCAAAAGCTCAAAATACTTATGTTTTACGGGTTAAAAAGGCTGAAAATTATACTGATGCCATTATAAAAGACAGATTATTTCTGGAAGCAGATATTGTTCATCTTCATCTTATCCACTGTACAGAGTTTAATATTAATTATCTTCCAATATTAACAAGACTAAAGCCAACCGTAATTACTTTGCACGAGCCATTTTTTACAACCGGGCATTGTTTATACGCATTTAATTGTGATAAGTGGAAGAAGTTTTGTTTTGATTGTCCAAATTTAGATATTCCCTTAAAAACCGGTTTTGATTATTCTTCGTATGATTTTTTAACCAAAAAACTTGCTATTCAAAATTCAAATATATCGGCAATTGTAGCCTCTGATTATATGGAGAATATTGTAAATAAGTCTCCAATCTGGTATGGTAAGAAAATTTATAAACTTCCGTTTGGAATTAATCAAGATGTTTTCAAACCGGCGTCAAACAAGGCTTTAGCTAAAAAACGACTTAGGATAGATGAAGATTCAATAGTTTTAATGTTTAGAGCGACAAAGAATGAATTTAAGGGCTTAGATTATATTAAAAGAGCACTTCATGGGCTTAAAACGGATAAGAAAATTGTCATTTTGGCAGTTGAGAAAAAGGGTTTATTGAAAGAATTTAAACATAAATTTAAAATCAAAGAATATGGGTGGATATATGATGATGAAAAACTTGCAGAACTTTATCGGGCTGCAGATTTATTTTTAATGCCATCAAAACAAGAGGCTTTTGGGATGATGTCAATTGAGGCTATGAGTTCAGGAGTTCCTGTAGTATCTATAAAAGGAACTTCTCTTGAAAATATTACAAATTCTCCTGAGTGCGGGTTTTCTGTTGAGCCGGAGCAATTTTGTGAAACCCTGCAGAAATTAATTAATAATCCTGCTCTAATAAAAGAAAAAGCCAGACTTTCTTTAGATTATGCAAGACAACACTATGGTAAAAAATCCTATGTTAAGGGTATGGTTGAAATTTATAAAGATGTAATTAGAAACCATTCCCAAACAGAAGAAGCAAAGCTTACTTTAGAACAGCTTAAAAAATATGCACCAAAAAATACCCGCACTATAAATTCTACAAGAAAAAGAGATTTTATATATTCAAGGAAAAATATTGGAAATCAGGCTGTGACAACCATTTTTGGAATAAAGTTTAAAACAAAAATAAAAGACAAGGGGGCTGGATAATGTCAAAATGGGAGAATCCAGGGAGAGAATTTGATGATTTGGGCTGTAATTTTATTCAAAATAAAGACATTCTAATAATTGGGGATGATGAAAATTGCAAAAGAGTACAAATGAGGTTCAAATTTTTAAATTCAGATATTAAAATGGAAACAAATCTGCCTCAATATAATGATAAAAATGGCTTTATAAGTAATGTCGATAAAATTTTATTCAGGCTGAAGCTAAGGAAATTTATAAAAATGCTGCCTTCAGATTGTACCTTGATTTTGGCGGATAATAAGGCTTGGATGAAGTTTGAAAAATACAGATATGTGTCAAAATGGCTTAAAAAAATTGGAAGGCAGCTTGGGCGCAAGATTTATGGCGAAGAAGAGTTTTTTAGAAATGACCTAAGTATTTATGCAGCATATGTAAAAGATTTAGTCTATTTTAGAGATACATCCTTTATATGTACAACGGTTTGCAATCTTAATTGCAAATCATGTTTAAATTTAAATCCTTATTTTAAAAATAAATGTCACAGAAATATTGATGAATTAAAGAAAGATGTTGATGCATATTTTAAATGTGTTGATATGGTCGGAAGATTCCACATTTCAGGAGGAGAACCCCAGCTTTATCCTGATTTAGCGGAACTAATTTTGTATATTCATAATAATTATTCTTCAAAAATAGAGACGCTTGCAGTTGTTACAAACGGTACAATTATTCCAAGTGATAAATTATGTGAAACATTGAAATGCTGCAATGTTACGGTTGAAGTGGATGATTACAGGGAAAATGTTCCAAAATTAAAAGAAACCTATCCAAAGGTTGTGCAAAAATTAAAACATTATGACATTATGCTGGAAGAGCTTACGGCAGGAGAGGTGTGGGAGTGGTTTGAAATTTTTCCTCCAAAAAATGTTATTGAAAAAGAAAATACAAAATCTGCAATTGAAAGATATACAAAATGCGGCAATCCATTTATGGGTTTAGCTAATCAAAAATTAAACAGCTGCTGCTACGCAGGTTTTGCTGAAACTGCAGGGCTTGTAAAACAAGGTGACGATGAATTTTTTGACCTGACAAGTTTTACACAGGAGAAGAAAAAAGAATTGGTTGAATTTAGGCTCCGGTTTAATAAGAAGGGGTATACAAATTTTTGCAGATATTGTAACGGTTTTCCTGCAATTAACCCAAATAGGGTAAAACCTGCAATTCAGGCTGAAAGTCTTATGGAATGGAATATTAATAGACCTTATGAAATGACGATGGCAATAGATGCTCAAAAATCCTAAAATTACAGTAATTATGCCGACTTTTAACAGGGCGGGTCTGATTTCAAAATCCATAGAAAGTGTTTTAAATCAAACATTTAAGGATTTTGAATTTTATATTTTGGATGATGGTTCAAATGATAATACAAAAGAGGTGGTTGAACCATATTTAAAAGATAACAGGGTAAAATATCTATATCATAAAAACCAAGGTGAGGCTGAAACCGTTAATTTGGGCTGGTCTTTAGCTAAAGGAGAATATTTTACTCAGGTAAATTCAGATGATACTATTGCCTTAAATTCTTTTGAAATTATGGTAAAAGAACTCGATAAACATAAAAAGTGCGTGCTTGCTTATCCTGATTTTAATTTTATAGATGAAAATGATAATATAATTTCTACAACGCGCAGTCCGGATTGGAATTTTAAGAAAGCATTATTAAAATTCTCTTGTTATGCAGCAAGCGCCGGTACATTTATAAGGAAAAATGCTTTTAGGGATTTAGAAAAGATAAAAAGAAGCCGCTTTAAACATATTAATGATATTGAAATGTACTGGGATATGGCACTTAGAGGAGATTTTTTACATGTGCCGAAGGTGCTTGCAAATTGGAGGGTGCATTCAGGTCAAATTTCAACAAATAGATATGAAGCTATTCCTGAAATTGAGGAGTGGTTTGAATATTATTTTTCAAAATCAAATCTTCCAAAAGATGTTAAAAAATTAAAAGATAGGGTAAGGCAGAGTATTTTAAAGTATTTTTTTAAACTTATCATAGAGAGTTCTTTGGATGAAAAAACAAAATTTGAAATGAAAAAATCTTATTTAAAGAAGTTCGGCTTACCTTGTTATGAATTTAGGTGTTTGCAAATTGGGGAAACAGATTTAAAAGGTAATAAATTTAATGGTTATAATCTTTCAAAGTATTTAAAAGAAAAGGGTATCGGGTCAAAGTGCTTAGTAAGCTTTAAGGAATCTAATAATAAGGATGTTTTTGAAATATTAATGCCAAAAATTGGAAATAAACATGAATTTTCGGTTAATTTTATTAAAAATGAACTCATACTTGAGGCTGATATTATTAATTTTCATATCTGTCACAGTATTCCGTTTGATTTAAATTATCTTCCTCTATTAACTGCTTTAAAACCGGTTATTTTAACTTTGCATGACCCTTCTTATTTAACCGGTTACTGCTGCCATCCTTTTAATTGCGAAAAATGGAAGAAACATTGCAATAACTGTAAAAATCTTAATACCTGGCTTCCTATATCAAATGATTATACTGCGCACAATTTTTTAACCAAAAAACTTGCTATTCAAAATTCAAACATATGTGCAATCGCAGCATCTGATTATATTGAAAATATGGTAAAACAGTCGCCGATTTGGCAAGGGAAGAAAATATACAAAGTGCCTTTCGGGGTAAATCAGGAAATTTTCAAACCTGCTGATGATAAAAGCTTAATAAGAAAAAAACTTGGAATAAATAAAGATTCCATTGTTCTTATGGCAAGGACAAATGATGGCAGCTTTAAGGGCATTGAACATATTAAAAATGCTCTTAAAAATTTAAAAACAGATAAAAAAATAACCGTGTTAACGGTTGAGAAAAAAGGCTTATTGGAAGAATTTAAGAATAAATTTGAAATCAAAGAATATGCTTGGGTTTATGATGATAATAAACTTGCTGAATTATATCAAGCTTCCGATATTTTCTTAATGCCGTCAAATTATGAATCTTTTGGGATGATGGCAATTGAGGCTATGAGTTCCGGTGTGCCTGTTTTATCCATAAAGGGGACGTCCCTTGAATCTGTTACAAATTCACCTGAATGCGGCTTATCGGTCGAACCTTCAGAGTTTGCTTGCAGCTTGCAAGATTTAATTGATAATCCCGATGAAATAAAAAGAAGGGGTGAGAAATCTTTGTCTTTTGCTAAGGAGCACTACAATAAAGATACTTATGTACACAAGATGATTGAAGTTTATAAAGAAGTTATTGAAGAACATAAGAAAAACCAAACAGAAGAGGAAAAAATAACTATTGAACAGCTTAAAAATATGCTCCTAAGGCAAGCTTTATGAATGGACATATGAGAAAGAGAGATTATCTGTATTCTAAATAACAGACAGGAGACAGAGTAGTTATAAGATTTCTTGGTTTGAAGATTAAAACTAAATGCAAAAAATCTTAAGATAATTGTCTTGCTGGTGACCTTATTTATTTTTTGGATTGGATATACAAATGTTGCAGTTTTGTAATTGTTGGTTTTTTAATATAACATGATAGAATAAGGCAGTATTGGTCTAAAGGAGATGAGATGAAAAGAGCACTTATTACTGGTGTAACCGGACAAGATGGAAGTTATTTGGCGGAATTGCTTCTTGAAAAAGGTTATGAAGTTCATGGTATTAAGAGGCGTGCTTCTTCTTTTAATTCATCAAGAATTGACCATTTATATCAAGATATCCATGAGGAATCTAATTTCAAACTACACTATGGAGATTTATCTGATTCATCAAATTTAATTAAGCTTGTACATGATATTGAACCGGATGAAATATATAATTTAGCAGCTCAGTCACATGTTAAAGTATCTTGGGATTGTCCTGAATATACGGCAGATTGTGATGCATTAGGAACTTTAAGGCTACTAGAAGCAATCAGGCTAAATAATTTTGAAAAGAAGACAAAATTCTATCAAGCTTCGACATCTGAATTATACGGTCTTATCCAAGAGCCGATTCAAAATGAAAAAACGCCTTTTTATCCAAGGTCTCCATATGCTGTTGCAAAGCTGTATGCTTATTGGATTTGTGTAAACTATAGAGAAAGCTTCGGCATTTTTGCTTCTAATGGAATTTTATTTAACCATGAATCTCCAAGAAGGGGCGAAACTTTTGTAACTAGAAAAATTACCATGGCTGCCACAAAAATTAAAGTTGGTCTGCAGGAGAAATTATATCTTGGAAACTTAAGCGCAAAGCGTGACTGGGGACATGCAAGGGATTATGTGGAAGGCATGTGGCGTATTTTACAGCAGGATAAGCCTGATAATTATGTTCTTGCAACAGGAGTTACAACCTCTATTCGCGACTTTTGCAAAATGGCCTTTGAAGAATTGGGTTATGATATAGAGTTTGTTGGCGAGGGTGTAGAAGAAAAAGGTATTGATAAGAAAACCGGAAAAGTTTTAATTGAAGTTGACCCAAGATACTTTAGACCTGCCGAGGTTGATTGCCTCTTGGGTGATAGCAGCAAGGCAAGAAAAGAGCTCGGATGGGAGCCTAAATGTGAGCTCAAAGCCCTTATTAAAGAAATGGTAGAAAGTGACCTTGAACTTGCTAAAAAAGAAAAGACATTAAAAGAAAACGGGTATACTGTCTTAATTCCTCAGGAAACTTAATAATATATATTGTAAATATTGACAAACGTAAAATGTAAAATGTTAATTGTAAAAATAAGTTTTATATTTATATATGTTAGGGGCTTTTTTAAACATAATTCTATTGTAGTAGAATAATGTATAATAAAAGTTTTACGGGGAAAAGATGAAGATATATATTTCGGGTGCATATGGAATGGTTGGAAGGAATATTTTGCAAAACCTTGAAGAAGATGGTTTTGAAATATTGAAAACCCGCTCAAGCGAATTGAATCTTTTACATTATGATGAAATTAAAAATTATTTGAATGAAAACAAGCCTGATTTTGTAATCCATTGCGCTGGAAAAGTTGGAGGAATCCAAGCCAATATAAAAGATTCTTACGGTTTTTTTACCGAAAACATGTTAATGGGAATAAACCTTGTAAAGGCTGCTAAGGAAGCAGAAATTAAAAATCTTCTCAATCTTTCGAGTTCTTGTTCTTACCCTCCAAAATGCGAGAATCCACTAAAAGAAGAATATGTTTTTGATGGTAAACTGGAACCAACCAATGAAGGCTACGCCATAGCGAAAGCTTCAATTACTAAAATGTGTGAATTTGTAACAAGGCAGTTTAATGGATATAATTATAAAACCATAATTCCTTGTAATTTATATGGGAGATATGATAAATTTGGCGAAAATAATTCACACATGATTCCTGCTGTTATTAAAAAACTTCATCTTGCAAAAGAAAATAACATAAATGTGGTTGAAATCTGGGGAAGTGGAAATGCAAGAAGAGAATTTATGTATGCAGGTGATTTAGCGCAAATGGTAAATTATATAGTTAAAAATTTTGAAAAAATGCCGCCTGTTTTAAATGTTGGATTAGGCTATGACTACACTGTTAATGAATATTATGAAATCATTGCAAAGATTGTTGGTTTTAATGGAACATTTGTCCATGATACTGCAAAGCCTGAGGGTATGAAACAAAAACTTCTTGATATTACAAAACAAAAAGAGTTTGGTTTAAAATCAATCTATTCTATTGAAGAAGGGATAAAAGAAACCTATAAATATTATTTGGAGGAAGAAAATAATGCACTATGAGCTTGCCAGCTCTTCATGGGACAATAAAGAGCTTGAAGCAATACAGGCTGTAATAAAGACTGATAATTATACTATGGGTGATTGCGTTAAGCAATTTGAAATAGATTTTGCAAAATTTACGCAAAATAAATACTGTGTTATGGTAAATTCCGGGTCAAGTGCAAATTTGCTTGCAATTGCAGCGCTTTTTTATAAAAAAGAAAAACCCTTGAAGCGCGGCGATGAGGTTATTGTGCCTGCTGTTTCATGGGCTACGACATATTATCCTTTGTATCAATATGGATTAAAATTGAAGTTTGTAGACGTTGATTTAGAGACTTTGAATTTTAATATAGAAGAATTAAGAAAAGCTGTAACAGATAAAACAAGGTTAATTTTTGCCGTTAATCTTCTTGGAAACCCTAATGATTTTGATGAAATTAACAATATTATCAAAGGAAAAAATATATACCTTCTTGAAGACAATTGTGAATCTTTGGGTGGTTTATACAAAAATAAACAGTTGGGTTCAATTGGTTTAATGGGAACATATTCAACATTTTTCTCTCATCATATGGCAACTATGGAAGGCGGGTTAATAGGGACTGATGATGAAGAATTATATCATCTGTTGTTGTCTTTACGTTCACATGGCTGGACAAGGCATCTTCCAAAAGAAAATAAGCTATGTGTAAAATTGGATTTTTCTTTTGATGAAAGCTTCAGGTTTATTCTACCAGGCTACAATGTTCGCCCAATTGAAATGATGGGTGCTATAGGAATTGAACAGTTGAAAAAGCTGCCCGATTTTCTAAAATACAGAAGAAAGAACGCTGAATATTTTCAAAAACTTTTTAAAGATGACTCTCGTTTTATTATTCAAAGAGAAATTGAAACATCAAGCTGGTTTGGTTTTTCTTTTATAATTAAAGATAAAAATCTGAAAAGAGAAGATATAATTAAAAAATTAACTAAGGCAAATATTGATACCAGACCAATTGTTGCAGGCAATTTTGCAAGAAAAGAAGTTGTAAAATGGTTTGATTATGAAATTTTTGGCAGCCTTAAAAATGCAGATGCAATTGATAAATACGGCTTTTTTGTCGGGAATCACCAGTTTGATATTCAAGATAAACTGGATTATTTGTATGATATAATGCATGGCCTATAGGGGAATTTTATGAAAAGCGTGGAAGTTTTGAAAGCTTGATAAAATGTTACAAATTACCCGCAGATTACACATAAAATTTTTGATAAACTTTTGAATTTTTATTAAACAGTTGAAAACCAGCAATAATAAACAAAAAATTTGGCGCGTCTCACTCAGCTGAGTAAAAGGTGACTAAATGTCACGTTTTACGAATGGGGAGAACCAAGGTTCGATTCCGTTAAAATTATTTTTAAACAAAAAATTTGGCGCGTCTCGGAATCGAACCAAGGACACGGGG